>Ga0209800_10000104_pt1 | contig 186033 bp, 161 predicted proteins | sample Higcelweek8metaG_FD_187174 | JGI IMG/M metagenome (GOLD analysis project Ga0209800, IMG submission 187174) | Freshwater pond sediment microbial communities from the University of Edinburgh, under environmental carbon perturbations - High... | ecosystem: Environmental > Aquatic > Freshwater >... | reverse complement strand
GGTTTTGTTCCCCGAGAGTACCTTTTGTAACACAGCTTCTTTGATTTGGATAGAATGTCCCATATCATCACCTCAATGCCCCACTGTTATTTTTCAAGTGAGGCGACATCTATCCTGACACAGGGGGTGATAAACAGCTTCTAAAAAGCCACAACCCATCTCACGATAGACTTCAAAAACAGCCCCCTGAATTTGATAACACTCTTCCTTGAAAAGAATTTTTTCGTGCCTTTCGTGCTTTTCGTGGTTCATGTATCTGCCTCCGGTTTTGGAAAGCTCAGCAGCAGATCGCGGTAATATTCATACTGCTTCTGGCGCAATTCGATCTCGCGCGGCAACCCTTCGGTGAGGGAGGAGGTGAAAGCATCGAATTTATCCAGAATGGCAACGATGCGGGCTTGTTCGGCGAGGGGTGGAACCGGAATTTTAAAATCCGACATTTGTTGCAAATTTAAATTAGGCTGAGCAGAAGTTTTATTAAACCTTGCAATGTATTCTTTCATTACCATTGACTGCATGTAAAAAAATACAAATTTGACATTAACATGTTCACCCAAGCGAACAATAGCGAGCGCTTGATTGGTGTTTGCCGGCAACACGCTTTCATCAACGATTGCGCACTTCCCGATAGTGGCTCCTGCAATTGCAAACAAAATATCATTAGCTTCGAGTATTGATCGTTTGAGTTCATTGATATGAACTTCTGGCCGAATAAACATAAATTTATCTGCTTTGATTCGACTATTGTCAAAGCTTTCCAATTTAACAAAGTTAATGCCTTCACTAATAAATTCTTTTGGCGTTGTTCCCTTAGTTATAAGATTCGCCACCTCCCCCAACGTCTTCCACTCCACGTCCCCTTCTTCAAAACTCAACAACTGGTCGCGGTAGTAGTTGTATTGTTTTTTGCGGGCTGTAAGCTCCGCTGTAAGCTCGGTGAATTTGTCCAGAATGCGGACGATTTCGGCCTGGATTTCCAGGGATTTTTTGGGGTTCTCCGGGCATGGGATGGGGATTAGGATACCATTTAAATTCTTTTGGTTTAATTTTGGCTGAGCTGCACCGGAGAGATATGGAGTTAAATCGATGCTATTTAAATAGTATTCAACAAATCTACGTTCTGCATAAGTATTGAATTTTAGTACATGAGCGTGATTGTTTACCCAGCTTTTCCCGCTAATACTAAAGGCTATTGGTGTAACTCTTGCGATTAAATTTGCACCATCCTCTGAAACAAGCAAGAAATCACCATCAAAAATATAGTCCTTTACATAATCAACAATACCAGATGCACCATAGTAAGGAATATCACCAGCTTCTCTTAAGCCATTCGTTACTGGTTTACGCATTGAATCGAGATTCTCCCCAATCTCCCCCAACGCCGTCCACTCCACCGCAACCCCATCCAACAGCTTTTCCATAAAGCCATTTTTCTGTGTCTTCCGTGTATTCCGTGGTTCCTTTTCCATAAGATTACTCATGGCTGTCCTCCTGACCAGGATCAGGCAGATGCAGTTTAGCCGCATCTTTGGCATTCAGGGAAGAAACCACCTTTTTTCCGGTTTTGGTTTCCAGCTCCAAACGAGCGTTTCGGGCCACTTCCCCGCCTTGCCGGGCAACCTGCTTATGCTCTTGAAATGAATCCGGGTCGGTCACTTCGGAAATTTCCTTGGTGGAGAGTTCAGCCAGCATATTGAGAACCAATTCTTTGTTGGTCATGTTGTCCCGCAGGTTTTCCTTCTTAAGACCCTTGAATTTTTTGTACTCCCTGGCTGTCTTGTCCGCCCAGGTTTTATAGATAATGTCAGTGAGTGCGGCAAACTGTACCCCTTCCACCAGAGACCGTGCTTTTTCCATTCGTCCGTGAGTTCCTTGCGGATTTCAATGGACTTTAATCGCTGGTTGATCCAGTTGTCCGAATAGCCCAGACGTTTGTAGTCTTTCATCGCCTGTTCAATCGAGAGTTCCGGATCCTGAATCTGGTCGATACGTTCACTGGCAACCTGTGCCATCCACAGCTTGAACGGCTCCGCCTTGGGTGACGGAATGGATTGGATCAGGCGGAAAAGCTGCTCGGTATCGGCGCAATCGGTTTTTCGCATTTTGCCGTCAGCCGCCTGCATTTTGAAACCGTGACAATCTGTCACGGTTTGATTGCCCTCTTTTTTCAGGCGTTCTTTGAGTTTACGCCAATACGCTGTCGGGTTCACGCTGTCCGTTAATACGGCCACCACATCAACAATGGAAAAATACCATTCTTCCGTATCATCATCCCACAAGGTACGAACCTTGCGGTCTTCAAAAACTTGTATCGCCTCTTTTTTGCTCATGCTTTGCCCTCACATTTTTTAACCACGAAAGGCACGAAACACACGAAAGTCAAAAAGCTGCTCCCGACCTTTTCTTTTTTTCGTGCTTTTCGTGTTTTTCGTGGTTCCATTGCTACAGCTCCTCGGTTTTAAATTCGCTATAGCCTTCATAGAAATAACTGACGTCGATGCCTTTCATGAACAGGGCGCGGTCATCGATCCGGTCGGTCAGCGCACTTTTCAGCAGCACCTTGATTTCCACATCTTTTACCGGGCTGCGCTCCATGGCGGACAGGTATTCCTCTTTATCGACCTGGTTCCAGTCGATGACCTTTCGGATCTCTTTTTTCAACATGAGATCCAGCCAGATGCGGGTGGCGCGGCCGTTGCCTTCCCGAAAGGGGTGGGCGATGTTCATCTCGACATATTTTTCGATGATTTCATCCACGTTGCTTTGCGGCATGGAATCGATGTGGTTAAGAGATGCTTCCAAATACATCACCGGTGCAAAACGAAAATTGCCCTTGGCAATATTCACCTCGCGGATTTTTCCCGCAAAATGATAAATCTCCCCAAACAGATAGCTATGAATGAAGGCCAGTCCTTCAAAGGTTCCGACCTTTACCCGATCAATGTCGCCCGTATCAAAAAGCTGGCGGGCTTTTTGTTTGCTTATTTTTTCTTCGACCTTGGCCAGTTCAACCTGATTGGTGATGCCCAGTTTATTTTCCAGCATCATTGGTTACCTCCTTCAATCTCCGCAACAATGGTATCAATGTCCGAGCGTAACTGGTCAATCTTGGCAACGGTGGTTTTCAGCTCGGCATTGAGCTTTGCAATATCAATCACCTCGCGGTTGTCTTTGGCTTCCACATAGCTGCTGACGGAAAGATTGTAGTCGTTTTCGGCGATTTTGTCGTTATCGACTGACTGGGCAAAGTGTTCTGCCTTCTCTTTGCTGTCGAACGCGTGCATGATCTGTTCAATGTGCTTGTCGGTGAGCACGTTGTTGTTGGTCTCTTTCTTGAACAGGCCGCTGGCATCGATGAACTGGGTGGTGGTGTCGGTTTTGTGTTTGGAGAGCACCAGAATGTTGACGGCAATGGTGGTGCCGAAAAAGAGGTTGGGCGCAAGTGATATAACGGTCTCCACATAGTTGTTATCCACCAGATACTGGCGGATTTTCTTTTCGGCACCGCCTCGGTAAAAAATACCGGGGAAGCAGACAATGGCCGCACGGCCTTTACTGGAAAGATAACTGAGCGCGTGCAGCACAAAGGCAAAGTCGGCCTTGGATTTGGGGGCAAGTACACCGGCGGGTGCAAAGCGGTCATCGTTAATCAGCGTCGGGTCGTCTGCGCCTATCCACTTCACTGAATAGGGCGGATTGGAGACAATGGCATCAAAGGGTTTGTCATCGCCAAAGTGCGGGTCAATCAGGGTGTTGCCCAGCTGAATATTGAACTTGTCGTAGTTGATATTGTGCAAAAACATGTTCATCCGCGCCAGGTTGTAGGTGGTGTGGTTGATCTCCTGGCCAAAAAAGCCCTCTTCAATGATATGGGCGTCAAAATGTTTCTTGGATTGCAGCAACAGCGAACCTGAACCGCATGCAGGGTCATAAATTTTATTGACGCTGGTCTGCCTGTGCATGGCGAGCTGGGCTATCAGCCTGGATACATGCTGTGGGGTAAAAAACTCCCCACCTGATTTACCGGCATTGGCGGCGTAGTTTGAGATGAGAAACTCGTAGGCATCGCCGAACAGGTCGATATGGTTGCCTTGAAAATCACCGAAGTCCAGTCCGGCCACCCCCTTGATTACAGCAGCCAGACGGGTGTTCTTGTCGGTAACGGTGTTGCCGAGGCGGTTGCTGGTGGTGTCGAAATCGGCAAACAACCCTTTGATGTCACGCTCCGACGGGTAACCATTGGCGGAGCTTTCAATGGCGGCAAATATGGCGGCCAGATCGGTGTTCAGGCTCTCATTGGTGTTGGCGCCTTTGGCAATATTGGCAAACAGCTGGCTGGGGTAGATGAAGTAGCCCTTGGTTTTAACGGCATCATCCTTGATGTCCGGGGTGATAATGTCATCTGAAAGCTCTGCATAGTTGATGCTGTCATCGTCGGCTTCGATGTAGCTGGAAAAGTTTTCACTGATAAAGCGGTAAAACAGGGTGCCGAGTACATATTGCTTAAAATCCCAGCCATCCACTGCGCCTCGAACATCATTGGCGATCTGCCAGATCTGGCGCTGCAGTGCCGCGCGTTGTTGGTTACTTGTCATCTATAAACTCCTGATTGCGTTATTCGGCTTTGTTTGCATCATCTTGTTCATTACCTGCAGCCGCACCGCCTGATCGCACCCATTGGTCCACTTCATCTTTCTTGAATTTCCAAAGACGACCGATCTTATGGGCGGGCATGCCTTTTTCGCTTATCCATTTATAGACGGTATCTCGCTTGATCCCGAGATAGTCTCCAATTTCATCCACGGACAACCATCTGTCTTCCATTTTCGACTCCATCATTCTTTGAGGGCCGTGCCATTTTTTAATGTGTGGCGGCTCGTCAAGTTGTTTAACCGGAAGGCATCCCATAGGGGTACAATCCGGCTACATTAGGTTAAACAGGGTTAAAGATATATGATGAACTGAAAAAATCAAGTTTTCCTTCCCGATGTAACCGAGTTTGGCCGAATTTCTTACCTTCCCAGTACTGTTCGGAAGGATGTGTTCAAAGAAAATATTTCAATTGCCCGACACGTTCTCCGCTTCTCCGGTAAGTAAGGTGCAGAGAAACCCGAACACAGGAGAATCTGATGGATATTAATGATTTATTTGAAAGAATTGCCGAAGCGTTTCGGCAGTATCAGGCGGAAATGGCCTAGCAGGAGCAGGCTTCAGCCAACCCCAATACCGCTGGACTTGGGGCGGAAACAGAAGCTGAGAAAACGGAGAAGATAACGGCAACAGAGAAGAGAGTTGAACAAGACTCCCCGAAACGGGAGTGATTGCAGGACGTTTGGCGGAATGCTCAATTTGGGATACGCCCCTAATTTATAAAAACAAAAAAACCGATCCCGCGTGCCGGACTCGGCAACAGGATCGGTTTGTTTAAATATTAGTGGTGGAGGCGGCGGGAGTTGAACCCGCGTCCGAAAACAATCAATCCAGGCTTCTACATGCTTATCCTGAACTTTATAATTAGCCGGGAAGGCTCCTTCAGGAGGGATCCAATCCGGTATATCCTGAAAAATTCAACTTCGGGAAGCCAGGAAATTCCAAAAGCGGTCTTGCAAAGTCGACGCCCTGATCTGAATCTGCAAGAAGGATGTCAGGAGGACGGAAGCCACCTTAAGCGGCTACAGCGTAGTTATAATCGTCTGCGATTATATTTAAACTTGCCAAGTTTACGAGTTGACAAACACTCGACATGCTACCTTGGACGTCAAAATCTCCGTCGAAACCATTACGCCCCCAAATTGTAAAAGATCTAAAGAACTCTACCTAATATAGTACTAAAAGGGTTGAAGTCAACAATTTTATAATCAGGAATATTTTTTTATGTCACGATCCATATCCCGTTTCACATCCCGCTGCTTGATGGATTCCCTTTTGTCGTAAAGCTTTTTGCCTTTACCAAGGCCAAGGAGAATTTTTATTTTATCATTTTTAAAATATATTTTTAACGGCACCAGGGTATATCCCTGTTCTTTTATTTTTCCGACAAGTTTTCTAATTTCATAACTGTGCAATAAAAGTTTCCGGGTCCGCATGGCTTCATGATTGGCATTGTATGAGAACTCATAGGGAGAAATATGAAGTTGGCGTAAAAAAACTTCTCCGCGTTTAATATCTGCGTAAGAGTCCTTGAAACTGACCCTGCCCTCTCTGATGGCTTTGACTTCTGAGCCCACCAACACAATGCCGGCTTCATATTCATCATCAATGTGGTAATTGTGCCGGGCTTTTTTATTGGTGGCAATCAGTTTGGTATATTTTTCGTTCATGGCTTATTCCTCGTTATCCTTGTAGGGCAGAAGTTCTCTGTATTCCCTTTGAATATAATCGACAATTTCCCGTACCGTTTGAAAACCGAGGATGATCTGGACATCCTTCCGTGCTTTAGAGACATTCATGGACCGAATCATTTTCTTTATGACAGGGATGGCACCGGCATTCATTGACAAATTGGTCAGGCCCAAACCAAGAAGCACAGGGATATTAATGGGGTCACCTGCCATTTCACCGCACATAACCAGCTCAATATCCTTTTCGGTTGCCGCATCCACAATGAGACGGATCATTTTCAGCACCGCAGGGTTTAACGCCTGGTAAAGGTGTGCCACCCTGCTATTACGCCGGTCAATGGCCATGGAGTACTGAATCAAATCATTGGTGCCGATACTGAAAAAATCAACGTATCCGGCAAGTTCCCGGGCCATCATCACGGCGGAAGGCACCTCAATCATAATACCCAACGGAATATCCTTATTAAATATTCTGTCTTCGGACTCAAGTTCAATCACCGCCTTGTCAATACAGGATTTTACGCCAATAATTTCCTCAACACAGGAAATCATCGGAATCAGCAGTTTGATATTACCAAAAGCCGCGGCCCGCAAAATGGCTTTGATCTGGGCGATAAAAACAGCTTCATTTTCCAGACAAAACCTGACGGCTCTCAAACCTAATGCGGGGTTGGCCTCTTCCACCGGATCTATATAAGGATTAAATTTGTCCCCGTTAATATCCAGGGTCCGGATGGTCACCGGCGCCGGCTGCATTAGTTCCACCAACTCCTTGTATTTTTGAAGCATTTGGTCCTCGGTGGGAAGTCTGTTTAAGTCCAGACATAAAAATTCCGTTCTAAACAGTCCGATGCCGGCCGCTTTATTATCCTTGGCAGAGACCACCTCTTCGACAAGCTCTATATTGGCAAGAAGATTAATGGGTATCCCGTCGGCAGTGATTGCGGGCAGATGGCTATCCCGTTCAATATCGGCCCGGTAGGCTTCAAACCGTGCCATCTTATCTTCATACCGGAACAGGGTATCTTCATCCGGATTAATGATAACAATCCCGGCGGAACCGTCTACGATAAGGATCTCATCATTATTGATATTTGCCGTAACATTACCGAGCCCTATAACCGACGGAATTTTCAGGGATTTTGCCACGATACTGGTATGGGAGTCCTTACCGCCCCTGTCCGTTACAAATCCCTTGATATGTTCAAGCTGGATCTGACTGGTATCTGCGGGAGAAAGGTCGTGGGCGACAATGATGACGCGTTTGTTGATTTCGCTGATCCGGAGGTCAGCCTCCCCCACCAGATAATTCATTATCTTGTCCGAGACCTGGATAATATCATTTCCCCTGGCCCGAAGATACGGATCATTGATTTGATCAAACATCCGGCTGATACGCCTGGACACCCGGCGAAGTGCCCACTCCGCATTGATCTGGTCATTGGTAATGGTCTCAATGGTTTTGCCGTAAAGCATTTTATCCTTGAACAAAACCATATGGGTTTCAAGGATATTGAGATTTTCACTTAAATCATCCCCTAAAGCATCAATGGCCTTGGCATGATCTTTTTTGGCTTTATCCACTGCATTTTTAAACCGGTCTATTTCATTGGGGAGCATATCCGGGCTTACAGGATAACGCTTAATAAGATTAACACCCTCCCGGTCAACAAGATACGCCTTTCCAATACAGATACCGGGAGAACCGCTGATCCCCCTGAGAATGATTTGATCCTTAACGGTTCTATTTATTTTCATTTTCCCCGAATCCAACATCAAAAAAATTTTTAATCTTATCTGCCAGGGCTGAATCTTCTTCTTTTTCTGCAAAAATGGACACCTTTGTCCCTGTCACTGCACACAGGGATATCATTTCAATAATGCTTGCGGCATCCACAATGCTTTTTCCATCTGACAACCAGATGTTACCACCGGCGTCCTGGGCCATCCCGGCAATTACTGCCGCAGGCCGCGCATGCATTCCTAATGCATTGACAACCGTTGTCTGCCGGAATACTGAATATTGAAAATCCAAATTTATAGTCATTTACTCAGATCTTTCCAACTTTGTTGTGGGCTATGCCTGGCAGTTGATATGTCAGGGCAGCCCATGGCTGTTATTAAAAAACAATAAATTTAAAGTGTTAACCGAACAACTTGATCAGTTACCCCAAATTGGATAGTATATACCACATTTATTATATTTTAGCCAGTTGAGTTGGTTGATCTGAACTTGCATCCGGAACCGTTTTAGTAAGGAGTTGAACATGAGAACGCCCCATCCCATCGAGTACCCCATTGATGATTTCAAGTCCGGTGAATCATGGCGCCTGTTTAAAATTATGGGCGAATTTGTTGAAGGTATAGATGAACTTCATGATTTAGGACCTGCCATATCTATTTTCGGCTCCTCAAGAACAGCCAAGGGGCATCCCGATTATGAAACCGCAAGGAAGACGGCAGCCTGTTTTGCAGCCGGCGGTTATGCGGTCATTACAGGAGGGGGGCCGGGAATAATGGAAGCGGCAAACATGGGAGCCTTAGAGCAGAACGGGGAGTCCGTAGGGTTAAAAATCACCCTGCCCTTTGAAGAAAAGAGCAATGCCTATATGACCCGGTCTTTGGACTTTAATTACTTTTTTATCCGAAAGGTCATGTTTGTAAAATATGCCCAAGCCTATATCATTATGCCCGGAGGACTTGGCACAATGGATGAAATGTTTGAGACCCTGACCCTGGTCCAGACCCGGCGCATCCGAAAAATGCCTGTCATTTTAATGAACAAAGAATTCTGGGCCGGACTTCTGGACTGGATTAAAAACTCACTTGCCGCAACCGGATTAATCTCTCCCGAGGATATGGAACTGTTTTCATTAGTTGACACCCCGGAACAGGCCCTTAAAATAGTAAATAACTTTTACAACCGGTCTTAACCTGGGCGGGCACCCACCTTGTTGCAACCAAAGTCAAAACATCATTGAAGACCCCCGTCTTGGGATATGGAAAACAGTCTTTTCGGGCAGCTGATTTAGACCAAGCCCCATGCAGATCTGTTTTTTGACCGGTTCAAGATCCGCAGCCGGCACGTTAAGCTTTGCTGCGCGCAAAAACATCTCCTCCCAGGAATTCAGGTAGACCAGTGTAAAATCTGAAATTCTGCCGCTGGGTTTTTCCGCATAAAAATTGACGGAAACAAACAGACGGGTAATGGACGGCATCTTCCTCAATGCATCAAAGCTAACCGGTTTTAATAGTTCAGGGGTAAAAAAATCATGCATGGCCCTGTAAAGTTTTTCAATGCTGTCGTGGGAAACTTCCGTGGGATTAGGCGCCATGGTCAAAAAAGTATGGTCCGTATAAAGGTGGTTGTGAATCAGCCAGGCCCCGATCTCTTCCACAGAACTTGCCGTGAGTATGGATTCTTCATCCATCTGGGCGTGGATAGATGGTTTATGGATCAATTTCCACTGGCCATATCTTTTCCCCGGCGTGTCCAGGTATCTGAGATAAAGCCTTGAAAAATGACGGTCACCACCTGAAATTAAAAGCAGTTTTTTAATTTTACCCGGCTTGTCCTGGAACTGGATATCCACCTTACGCTCAAGGACCATACGGTCCTGCTCGGAAATAGCCAGGCCGCCGGGATCATCCCTGAAGCGGCTTTTAAGGTCCGCGTACCGTGTCATCATATACTGCTCAATGGTCAAGGAAAGGCGGTGAATGGCGGTATAAGGCCAAGATCTGAATCGGCCGACCTCAAACACCTTTTCCAGGGTCCAGCCCCATTCCCGCAGGCACCTTTCCAAAAGATTTCGTCGCAGGCCAAAAACACTGAAGTCCAGCTCCGATTGTTTTGTAATCCCCAGTTTGAGAAAAAAACAGGTGAGCAAAAGCTTGATGGAATGTGTGTCCCCTGACTTCATATAAAACTGAATCATGGTATTGATCAAAATAATATAGGAATCGTTCTGCCCAGGCTTCAGATGGGTCCCTGAATTCATCCATTCATTTTTATACTCATTGCACAGCATCGGTTCCCGGCCATAGGTATTCATGTACTTTTCGAGTAAGGCCATCTTAATAACTGATTTAAAAGGACTTTTCAGCCATTTAAACATCTGCCAGACAGACGCGCCAAAATATTCATTACGGGGTATGGCATGAATATCACCCAGGTCAATATACCGTTTAGTACCGGGCAAACAATTGATGCAGTCAAAAATCAGATTATAATAATTGCTGCTGATGCTGGTGGGAAGCGCCGTCCACAAGGGCAGTCTGCCTGCCACATAGATCATGGTCCGGTAAAACTCCTCTTTGAGCAGCCAGGCCTGGGCAGAGCCCGAACTTTCCTGGGAGGAACCGCCGAAATCATTATCCCGGGCCTTGAAAATATCCACAAGAAAAAAGGTGACCTGAATTTTAAACCGCTCCAGGGCCATGCTTTCGAGGGCATCAAGCTTCCGGCGCAAAAGGTCGGTTGCCTGACGGCCCAACTGTTTTTCATCTATACAAATCCAGTAATCAATGTCAGACTCAGCAGTTTGGGCCAAAGACCCAACACTTCCCATGGAATACACCCCAAGGATCCGGGGCTCCGGATGCCGGCGGACCAGGACATTGACACCGCCCAGATAGTGCCGGCCAACCCGTTCAGTCTCCCTTGACGGCAGATAATCCGTTACGCCACAAGGCGTTGACGGCAGGATCTTGCTGGTTTCCGGCATGGCAATATTTTCATGGATCAGTAAAGGTAAAAGCTGAAAAAAATCCGCCTGCTCCGGTTTAAAAACATCAAAGGCAGCCAGAAGACTCAATTTATTCTGTTTAAAAAATTTTGCCTGCCCGAAATGAACAAATTCACAAAAAATGAGCATATTTATTTCATTGGCCACCCTGGGATCAATTCTTGGCAGATCATTGAAGCTGAGTTGGTATTCCCTGTCATTATAATTGAGACCCCGGCTACGCAGATCCACGGCCGCATGTGATGCAAACCGGCAGAACCGGGCTCCGGCATGGGTAAAATCCGCCATGTGAAGGCAGGCATTGGTAAAGGAAAGACCCGATAGTCGTGCGTGTGCAAAAACAGCACAGGTCAGGTTGGTTTCATTAAATGAGCATTTTGACATTACAGCCCCAATAAACAGGGCATCGCTCATGTCTGCCCCGTTTAAATTGCAATTATAAAAAGAGGCATTCTGAAAACTGCACTGACTGAATTTTGTATTTTGGGCGGACACATTCACAAAAACGGCATTATCAAAGCAGGTCAGATCAAATATGGCCCCATCCAGATTCATATTGTAAAACAAGGTATTGTGGCATATACCGACTGACACATGAACATCGGTTAACAACGTATCCACAATCTGTGCATGGGATAGATTAAGAACGGATCGGGTCAAATCCATTCCGGACCAATCCTGGTCCCGGATAACCGCCTTGTGAAAATCCAGATCCTGGGGGACAATCCGCTGCTTTAAATCATTCAGTTTCTTTTGGACCGGATCTTTGAGTATGGATTTAAAAAAGGTGGCTATGGACTTTTTTTCAGGCATTTGCGTCTGGATATCCTTGAATTGAGCGGCAATACTCTCACGCTCCTTGAGCAACAGGTTCTGAGTTTTTACCATGAGCCTGTCCACTTCTTTCCTGATCCGGTCCGAGCCGCAAATTTCTATATTCTCCTTTAAAATCCTGACCACCCGTTCCGGACGTTTTTTGATCATGCCGAAAATACATGCCAGGTTGATATCATAATTTTCACCCTGATAGGCTTCCTTGTTCAGGGCAATGTCCTGGAACGCAAAAAATGAGAGTCTGGACAACTCTGAAATTTCCATATGTATGATGGAAATAATCGAAGGGTAGGCTTCCCGAACCATCTCCATAAGCTTATGAAAAGGGTGCCTGCCGGTCAAAACAAGGGCTTTAAAGGCGCAGACAGCCTCATTTGTCCTGGCATTTTTAAACTGCTCAAACACAAGCTCGAACAACTCCGGATATTGCCCAAAGGACGAATTTTCAATCAGACTGTATACAGCCATCCTGACCTTTTTTACCGTTTCCCGGGTCAACACTTTTTTAAAAATCCGTAAAGGCACCCTTGATCGCATCATTGAAATGGCCTTAAGGCCGGCAATTCGATCTTGGGGATCCGGGGACAAAAGTTCATTGTCCTCTATGAGGGAAGGGTCCCGCAACGAGGCGTCGATATTGTTCAAACAAGGATCAACATCCCGTCCCCGGTCAAACAGGTCGGCATAGTACCAGGTTACAGCCCGGCGCTGTTTGACACCGGCAAGTACATAGCGAAACAGGCTTGCAAAACGCAGCCGAATGGCAGGGTCTGCCTGCAGATACTGGTCGGCAAAAGTCAACCGAAGCCGGTCATCCAGGTCCTTGATACATTTTTTTATGACGTCAGGGGAAACCCGTTCCAGGTAAATGGCCTTAAATGCAAAAAAAGCACCGATGCTGCCAATATTCATAAGCGCCTGGATAAGGGTGCTTTTATCTGAAAATGACATTTGAACAAAGATTTTGCGGTAAATCAGGGCCGCGCCCTGAAAGGCGTCGGCCTGAGCCTCTCTTAACGGTTTATCAACCAGCGGAGTTTCAATATTCTTCCGAATGACAAAAGTCATTGCGGTCAAACTTTTTCTTCCCGCTTCTCTTAGAGGGTAATGGGTCGAAAAAACACTGCTTAAAATAGGCAGAAGGCCAAGATAGACAGGCCATTGTGGTGCCCGAAGGAGCAAATTCTTACGCTGTTGTTCATCAAGGCCCTTCCAGTAATCATCAAAGGTCTGACGATCAAATCCAGGATTAGAGTCGTCCATGCTGCTGTACCAATCCCCATCTTCCAGGTGGTTTCAAACTTTTTTATGTCATGCCGGGCTATATTTTAATTAGAATTTGATATATAATTTAAGTTTGATTTAAAATTTCGTTACAATCTTCAATATTGCTTCAATATTGTATATCATACCAGAAACACTTTATGAACTTATTTGATGACAGAACACAGGATAAGACCTCGGATCAAAGGTATGACGCCCGATCCATAGAGGTGCTCAAGGGCCTTGATCCGGTCAAGCGCAGACCTGGCATGTACACGGACACGTCAAGCCCGGACCACCTGGCCTTTGAGGTTATTGACAACAGTGTGGATGAGGCCATTGCAGGCTTTGCCACACGCATTGATGTCACCCTGACCCAGGACGACAGGATCATTGTATCGGACAACGGCCGGGGAATGCCCGTGGACATCCACCCGGAGGAAGGCATTTCCGGTGTTGAACTGATCATGACCAAGCTGCATGCAGGCGCCAAATTTTCAAACAAGGATTATGCGTTTTCAGGCGGGCTTCATGGGGTCGGCGTCTCTGTGGTCAATGCCTTATCCATTCATCTGCACATTGAGATTTGCCGGAACAGCAAACGGTACACGATTGAATTTCAAAACGGCACTAAAACAAAAGACCTGGAAGAGACCGGCACAGCCGCCAAATCTGGAACCACGCTGGGATTTAAGCCGAACCCGGCCTATTTTGATACGGATCAGTTCAACCGGGACGCCATCCGGGCAGCGCTTAAATCCAAGGCCGTTCTGTGCCAGGGCCTGACCACCACCTTTACCCTTGAACAAACCGGCGAAACCGACACCTGGTATTACGACCAGGGCCTGGATCAATATCTTCAAGAGAGGATCAGCAGCGCCGAGACCATTTTCCCGGAACCGTTCACAGGATCTGCCGACAATGATGAATTCCAGGCCGTATGGGCGGTGAACTGGGGGCTGGAAGACCCTCTTGACCTTGAGGAAAGCTATGTCAACCTCATTCCCACAAAACTTGGGGGCACCCATGTCAACGGATTCAGATCAGGCTTGCTGGAGTCAGTCAAAGAGTTCTGCAAATTTCGAAACCTTCTGCCCAAAGGCGTGTTTCTTACCCCCGAGGATATCTGGCAGAATGTGGGATATGTACTGTCCATCAAACTTGTGGAAGCCCAATTTTCAAGTCAGACCAAAGAACGCCTCTCTTCACGCCACTGTGCAAGCCTGGTTAATCTTCAAGTCCGGGACGCTTTCAGCCTGTGGCTGAACCAAAACGTGGCGTTAGGCGAAGCCCTTGCCCTGGCAGCCATTGAAAACGCCAGACGCCGTGAAAGAAAACGCAAAAAAGTCTCCTTGAAAACCCGGACCAGCGGGGCCTCCTTGCCGGCCAAACTGTCGGACTGCTCCAGTGATGACCAAAGACAGCGGGAGCTTTTTTTTGTGGAGGGAGATTCTGCCGGCGGTTCGGCCAAGCAGGCCAGGGACAGACGTTTCCAGGCCATCATGCCCCTGCGGGGAAAAATTTTGAACACCTGGGATTTAACTTCTTCCACCATCCTTGAATCCAAGGAGATTCAGGATATCTCCCAGGTACTCGGCGTAATCCCCGGATCAAAGGATATCTCCAAACTGCGCTATAACAAATTATGTATCCTGGCCGATGCCGACTCAGACGGTCTGCACATTGCAACCCTGTTGTGCGCACTTTTTCTAAAGCACTTTCCGGAAGTGGTCCGACAAGGCCATGTGTTTGTGGCCATGCCGCCCCTTTACCGGATCGACATGGGAAAAGAGGTGTTTTACGCCCTTGATGATTCAGAAAGAAGCGCCATCATCAAACGCCTGAGCCGCAGAAAAAAACCATCAAAAATAAATATCCAACGTTTCAAGGGGTTAGGGGAAATGAACCCATCCCAGCTTCGTGAGACCACCATTGCCCCGGACTCCCGGCGTCTAGTCCAGCTGACAATCATCAATGAACCCGGTGCCGGAGAACAAAAGAGTGACCCGGCCCGGGAAAACGAGGAATCGCCATCAGCCTCACCTGAAAGCGAAAGGGTCCCTGATTCCCCGGCAACAGATGATTTCCGGACATCAAAAAAAGAGGATGTGTTCCAGGTCATGGATATGCTTTTGAGCAAAAAAAGGGCCAGGGACCGGAAACACTGGATTGAAACCCATGGAATAATCAAAGAGATTTAATACGCATGCCCCAGACCCCGATTTCCAGTGTTGAAGAATTTGAGCGAATGCCCTTCCAGGAGTTTACCCAAAACGCATATCTGAACTATTCCATGTATGTCATTCTGGATCGTGCCCTTCCCCATATCGGTGACGGGCTCAAACCTGTCCAGCGCCGAATCATATACTCCATGAGCCAGTTAGGACTTTCCTCCACGGCCAAATTCAAAAAATCAGCCAGAACCGTGGGTGATGTTCTGGGTAAATTTCACCCCCACGGGGATACCGCCTGCTACGAGGCCATGGTCCTGATGGCCCAGCCGTTTTCTTTAAGATACCCCCTGGTGGACGGACAGGGCAACTGGGGTGATCCCAATGACCCCAAGTCCTTTGCAGCCATGAGGTATACTGAATCAAGGCTGTCCAGATATGCAAAAATTCTTTTGGATGAACTGGAACAGGGCACGGTGGGGTGGGTTCCCAATTTTGACGGGACCCTGGAAGAACCCTCCCTGATGCCGGCCCGTCTGCCCAATATCCTGCTCAACGGCACAACCGGCATCGCCGTGGGCATGGCCACCTCCATTCCGCCGCATAATTTAAGGGAAGTGGCAAAGGCTTTGATTTGTCTCATTGAAAACGAAAATGCCGACACCCAAGAGTTATGTAAATTCATCAAAGGCCCTGATTTTCCCACACAGGCGGAAATCATAACCCCTGCAAAAGAAATTGGCGACACCTATGAGAAAGGCATGGGGCGTGTAAAAATGCGGGCCCGTTATATCATAGAGGATGGGGAGCTGGTGTTCACCGCCCTTCCCTATCATGCCTCCACTGAAAAAATTTACGAGCAGATCGCAGCCCAGATCAGTGCAAAAAAACTGCCCATGGTGTCGGATCTGCGGGATGAATCCGACCACGAGAACCCCACACGGTTAGTGGTGATGCCACGATCAAACCGTGTGGATCTTAACGTCCTGGCAGACCATCTTTTTGCCACCACGGATCTTGAAAAATCCTTTCCGATCAACATGAACATGATCGGCCTTGACGGCCGGCCAAGGGTAAAAAATTTAAAAACGATCCTGGACGAATGGCTTGAGTTTAGAAAAGCAACCATTGAAAAAAAATTTCGATTTCGGCTGGAAAAAATTGTCAGCCGGCTACATATCCTGGACGGATTTAAGACCGTTTACCTCAACCTTGACCAGGTGATCGAAATCATACGCAGGGCAGATGATCCGGCCAAGGAACTCATGAACACCTTTAATCTGTCCGAAATCCAGGTCAAAGCCATTTTGGAAATCCGGCTACGCCAGCTTGCCGGAATGGAAGAGATCAAAATCACCGAAGAGATGGCCGAACTCTCCAGGGAAAAGGCGCACCTGGACAATCTTTTGAACTCGCCTGATGCATTTAAGGCGTTTATGATCAAAGAAATTGAAGAAGATGCCAAAAACTATGGTGACAAGCGCAACTCTCCGATCAAAGAACGCAAGGACGCCGAAGCATTCTCGGTTACGGATGTGATCGATGTGGAGCCTGTAACCATTATCCTCTCCGCCAATGGATGGATCCGGACAGCAAAGGGCCACGATATAGATCCTGCCAATGTAAAATTCAGGACCGGAGATGATCTGCTGTGCCACCTGCGCACCCGATCCGACAAACCCATTGTGCTCATCGACACTTCGGGCCGGGCATATACCCTGTTCTCCCATGCCCTTCCCTCGGCCAGGGGAAACGGGGAACCCGTCACAGGGCATCTCACCCTTGCCCAGGATACCAGCATCTGCTATATGATTACCGGCGAAGATGAAGACCTGTTTATCAACGGTGCTGACAATGGTTATGGCTATATTATCAAATTCAGTGATTTTTTTACCAATTTCAAAAACGGAAAGGCAGTGATCACTTTATCCGAAAATGATCTGCCCATGGCCCCACTTCCCATCCCGGATGTGAATTCCGACAGCGTTGCCGCAATCACCACCGGCGGAAGGATGCTGATATTCCCGGTCAACCAGCTGCCGCACCTGAAAAAAGGCAAGGGCAATAAAATAATTCATATTCCGGTTTCCGGCAAAAGCAAAAATCACCCTGAAAAGCTTAAGTTTCTAAAAATATTGCCCTTAAGTTCAAACCTTGTTATATATTCGGGTAAACATCTCTTGCGGCTGACAGCAGGCAACCAGCAGGATTACACAAGCACAAGGGGGCGACGGGGAAAGCTGCTTCCCCGTGGATATAGAAATGTTGATGACCTTGAAATTATCCCCACGCGGCCGGCGACAGATGATACTGATTAATGAAAGCATTTTTAACTAAATATTTTATATTTCTGTCCCTCCTTATTGTAACCTTAGGGCTTGTAGGATTTTGTGTGCTCATACACCACCAGGAAGTCGGCAGCACCCTGAACACCGTTGAAAAAATACGCAAAAACGGCAAGTTGCGCCTGATTACCAACAAGGCCATAAACACCTATTATCTGTACAATAACAAACCCGCAGGATTTGAATATGACCTGGCCCTGGAGTTTGCCAAATTCATGAATGTGGAGCTTGATGTCATAACACCCGGCTGGAACAACATGTTCGCCTATCTTAAACAGGGCAAAGGCGATTTTATTGCCGCAGGACTTCCCATTACTGCCCCCCGCCTGGAAAATGCCGATTTTTCCATCCCTTACATGACCATACAGCAGCATATGATTCACCACAATCTCATCTTTGGCCCCAAAAACATTAAAGAGATGGAATCTAAAATTTTTCATGTCGGGCGGGGAACATCCTATCATGACAGAGTGGCAGAAATAAAAGATTCGGGCGTCAAGCTAAAATACGTGCTCCATAATAACATCCCCACCGAAGAGCTCATCGGCATGGTCCATAACAGGGAGATTAAATTCACCATTGCCGATTCCAATATTGCCCTGCTCTGCCGACGTTTTTTTCCGGATATACACATCGGGATTCCGATCCAGGAACGTGAATCTCTGGCATGGGCGGTCCGAAAAAATGATAGTGAGATGCTTAAACAGATCAACAAATTCTTTCTTTATGCCAACAACACGGGTATCCTGAAACGCATCACAACCAAATATTATGGCAATATCGACAATTTTGACACATATGAACTGAAAAAATTTCATGAGCGTATAAAAAAACGGCTGCCTGAATATAAAGACGTAATCAAGGAAGAATCCGCCAAACACGGCTTTGACTGGCACCTGATAGCAGCCGTTGTCTACCAGGAATCCCACTTTGACCCGGATGCAAAGAGTTTTACCAATGTTCGCGGACTGATGCAGGTCACCGAAAACACCGCAAAAGAAATGGGCATCAAAAATCGCCATGACCCTCAACAAAGCATCCGCGCAGGGATCAAATACCTGGCATTAATGTACAAACAATTTAACTATATTAAAGATGAATCCCAGCGGCTTTTGTTTGCCCTGGCAAGTTATAATATCGGATATGGCCACGTCAAAGACGCCATGGGCCTGGCAAAGCAAAAAGGGGACGACCCCAATACCTGGAAAGCACTGAAGGCAGCGCTTCCTCTATTGTGCAAAGCAAAATACTATAACCAAACAAAATACGGATATGCCCGGGGCTGGGAACCGGTTCATTATGTGGAGCGTATCCAGACATATTTTGATATTCTCAAACAAAAAAAAGCGGCCATAACCCTATAACAAAAAGGTATGGCCCGCTTTAAGACATATCAATCTGCAGTGCGCTTGAAATATTTCATTTAAATGCATTGCAGATACATATCAAATTTAAACGATTATAATGAAAAATGAGATCATGAATGAGCAGAAAAATTCTAATTAATGCACTGGATCCGGAAGAAAACCGTATAGCCATGGTTTTTGACAACAAACTGGATCAATTTCATATTGAAACAACCGCCAAAGCGGCAACCAAAGGTAATATATATAAAGGTATCGTCACCCGGGTGGAACCTAGCCTGCAGGCCGTGTTCGTGGATTACGGCGCAGGGAAAAATGGATTTTTGCAGAAAAATGAGATACACCCGGACTATTTCCAGGAAATCGAAAAAAATGACAGATCCCTGTTCAACTTAATTAAAAAAGGCCAGGAGATGATTGTCCAGGTAGCCAAAGACCCAATTAATCTCAAAGGGGCCATGCTCACTACCTATATTTCGCTTCCCGGGCGCTTTGGCGTACTTATGCCGGGCAACAACACCAGAGGGGTTTCCCGCAAAATTGTTGAGGAAGATGAACGAAAGCGGCTGGTTGGTATTCTCAAGGATCTGACAATTCCTGAAGGATTCGGAATGATTGTAAGAACCGCAGGCAAGGGCGCCACCAAAACCCTTCTGACATCAGACCTTCGATATTTGATGCGCGTATGGAAAAACATCGACAAACTGGCCATGGAAAACCAGGCCCCCTGTCTTCTTTATAAGGAACAAAGCCTGGCCGTACGCTCTTTAAGGGACTACTTTACAACAGATATCACAGAGATCCTTATTGACAATCCCGACACCTACAAAGAAGTTCTGAACTTCATTGAGATGATTGCACCCAAACAGAAAAATATTGTCCGGCTGTTTAAAAGTGAAAAACCTATTTTTACAAAATACCAGCTTGAGGAGCAGATCTCTTCCATTTATAAAAGAGAGGTGGCCCTTAAATCCGGTGGTTTTCTGGTGATCGAACAGACCGAGGCACTGGTTTCCATTGACGTTAACTCCGGCAAGTCTACAAAAAAGAACAGCATTGAAGAGACAGCCTTTCACACCAATCTTGAAGCGGCCGAAGAAGTGGCGCGGCAGTTGAGGCTGCGCGATATGGGCGGGCTCATTGTGGTGGATTTCATTGACATGAAAGAACGCCGCCACAAGGCAGATATCACCAAAACCATGAAAAAATATTTAAAAACCGATAAGGCCAAAACCAAGGTAGGGGGAATCACCGCGTTCGGACTCCTTGAAATGTCCAGGCAAAGGATCCGTCACTCCATTACCTACGGAGCCTATGACACCTGCAAACATTGCAACGGCCGGGGTATGACGCCTTCTGTCGAAATCCAGGCACTGGCGCTTCTGCGACAATTAGCGCTAAAAACCCTGAAAGCGGAACCCGATCAAAAATTTATCTGCCGGGTTCCCGAAGATGTGGCCTACTACATGCTCAATACCAAAAGGGAAGAACTTCTTGAGCTTGAAACAAAACGTCAGGTCGTCATAAATATTGACATCGACAGGACCATGATATCAGGCCAAAACAGCATTACTTGATTTGTAAGTCAGGTCAACTTGACAACGTCTGATTTTTTATTGTATCTGAAACAACCTTAGGTGACTTTAGAAAGGAGGGGCTGTGCGTAGTTACAAACAAAAACAACGCCCAATGATGCCGATCATCGCCCTTGCCGTGGTTATTGCATCGGTCCTTATAGTGGTCTGGATTGTTATGGACAGGCAGTCCGGCAATAATGAGCGGACACAAGGAGAAGATTCCGAAGTCACCCAGGATAAGTCCGGGCCCCCAAAAACAGATTTCTTGCCGGGCGAGGTGGTCAAACAGATAAGCAAGCCCGCGGTCATTGACTATAACGAACTTGCAAAAAAAAGTATCACAAAGGACCTGATGGAATACCGTAAAAAGGATCTGGGTGTCAATGACAGCGTGGATCTGATTGTCAAGTCAAATGAATCCTTTACCGTGGGAGGAAATACGGTTTCCATGGAAAAAGTGATAGAACAGGCATTTGCCGAAAAAGGCAGGGTGCTTGAAAAGGAACTTGACGAATCCGGTGCGCAAAAACCCGTGGGCTTGACTACCTACGGGGTTTACGTGGTCCAGTCGGGCGACAATATTTGGAACATCCACTTCAGGATGCTTAAAGACTACTATGCCCGTAAAGGTATTCGACTGGGAGAAACCGCTGATGAACCCAAACGTTCAGGCATGAGTTCGGGTGTCGGCAGAATTTTAAAATTCTCGGAAGCCATGGTGATTATTTATAACCTAAAGGAAAAAAAGGTAACCGCGGATATAAATATTATAGAACCCTTAAGCAAGGTGGTTATCTACAATATGGATGAGATATTTGCCCTGCTTGAACAAATTGATTTCAACAATGTTGACAGACTCCGGTTTGATGGAAGCAATATCTGGATACCGGTGCATTAGATTACATAGACACTAAAAATTTAATTTACCCTAATTGAAGAAGGAGGAACATGTTGATTAGCACTGCATACGCCATGGGCGCCGCCGGTGGACAGGCCGGACAGGCCGCAGGACTGGCCGGTTTTTTACCCATTATTATTCTGTTCGCCATTTTTTATTTCCTGCTCATCAGACCCCAGCAAAAAAAAGCCAAAGAACATAAGGCAATGATCGAAAATCTTAAAAAAGGCAACCGGGTTGTAACGTCCGGCGGAATTTTCGGCACAATTGTCTCTATGGACGACACCACCCTCGGTCTTGAGATTGCCGAAAAAGTTAAAATAAAAGTTGCCAGGGCAAACATTGCCGCCCTGATCTCAGATAATGAAGCCGCGACAAAACCCAAAGAAAATAATTAACCAAATCCTTCAGGAGTGATGAGATTGAATTTCTTTACCATAAAGCGCGTATTGATTCTGGGGGTCATTGTTGCCGCAGTTATATGTCTGCTTCCCACGTTCACCAACACCTGGCCCCATAAAAAAATCAACCTTGGCCTTGATCTGCAGGGCGGTATGCACCTGGTCCTTGAGGTACAAAGTGAAGAAGCGGTTAAGACCGAGCTTGACCGCACCATCAGCCAGCTCAAACTGGACCTGAAAAACGAAAAAATACAGCATATGGGCATTGACAAGGCACCTGATCATAAAATAATCGCCCAAATATCAGGGGCGGACAACAGATCCGCTGTGGAAAAACTGTTGTCTGATGAATATGCAGGCCTTGAGATTCCTTCGGTTAAAAATATTGACGGCGGGATTATCTTTACCCTTCGTCTACCTGACAAGGAGGCGGACTCCATCAAAAAAATGGCTACGGAGCAGGCACTGGAAACCATTCGAAACCGTATTGACGAATTTGGCGTCAGCGAACCGGATATCAGAATTCAGAGCGGCAACAGAATTCTTCTGCAGCTGCCGGGCATCAGTGATCCCGAACGCGCCAAAGGTCTGATTGGAAAAACTGCCCAGCTCACATTCCAGTTAGTGGACGAACAGGGCGATGTCAATGCCGCGTTAGCCGGCAAACCACCTGTTGGGGATGAAATTCTTTACCAGGTGAAACAAAACGCCGATACAGTCCACCAGTCCAGAACGCCATTCCTGATCAAAAAACATGTGGAGCTTGACGGCAGCCATTTAACCAATGCCCGGGTGGAGTTTGACCAGTTCCAGCAGCCCCAGGTGGGTATTGAATTCAGTCGTAAAGGTGCCAGAATTTTTGAACGGATCACCGGTGCCAATATTAACAAGCGGTTGGCCATTGTCCTGGATAACAATGTATACTCGGCACCCAATATCCAGGACCGTATTTCCGGCGGAAAAGCTGTGATCACAGGGCATTTTACCCTTGAAGAAGCCACTGACCTTGCCATTGCGCTGCGGGCCGGGTCTTTGCCTGCGCCGGTTAAAATCATTGAGGAACGAACAGTTGGCCCCACCCTGGGTAGAGACTCCGTGCGCATGGGTCTAACCTCCATGCTGATTGGCGGTGCCATGGTTGTTCTTTTCATGGCCATTTATTACAAAGGGGCCGGCCTGGTCGCCGACATTGCCCTGGTTGTGAATATCCTTCTGATTGGTGGCGGACTGGCAATTTTCGGTGCCACTCTGACCTTGCCGGGTATTGCCGGCATCATCCTGACCATTGGTATGGCAGTGGATGCCAATGTTATTATCTTTGAGCGTATCCGGGAGGAACTTCTGGCCGGCCGGTCTCCCAAGGCAGCTGTGAATGCCGGATATGACCGCGCCACGCTGACCATCATTGACGCCAATGTCACCACGTTGATCGCAGCTGCTGTTCTGTTCCAGTTCGGCACAGGTCAGATCAAGGGTTTTGCCATAACCCTGGCTCTTGGTATCGTGGCCAGTCTGTTTACTGCTCTGATCCTGTGCAAGAGCATCCACGATCTGATTCTTGCAAACAAACAATCTGACACATTGAGCATATAAGGAACCTATCATCATGCAGTTTATCAAGCCGGGTACCCATATCGATTTTATGGGAATGCGGAAAATCGCTTTTATTTTTTCCCTGATCCTGATTCTGGCAAGTATTGTCTCCCTGATTATTCATAATGGCCTCAATTACGGAATAGATTTTGCCGGCGGGACCCTGGTACAGGTAAAATTTCCCCAGAAAGTTGATGTTTCCGACATCCGCAAAGGATTGGGTGGAATTGGCCTTAAAGATGTATCTGTCCAGGGATTTGGCGAACAGGAGGAACATGAATACCTGATCCGCACCTCCAGTGATGCCGACGCCCTGGGCAATCAGTTGTCTGACAGCGTGTCAAAAGGATTGAAGGGTGCAACCTCCCTTGAACCTGATATCCGGCGTGTGGAGATGGTCGGCCCCCAGGTGGGAAATGACTTAAAGGAAAAGGCGCTTCTGGCCGTTTTCTATTCCCTGCTGCTTATCACCATTTACATATCTGGCCGGTTTGAACAAAAATGGACCATCGCCGGAATCACGGCAGGAGCATTGATGGCCGCAGTTTACTTTTTATCCGTCTTCAACCTGCCCATGCCTTTTTTGATTGCAGCAGCCTTGGTTGTCTCGCTGGTGCTGTTCTGGTATCTTCAGCTTCAGTACGCCATTGGCGCCATTGTGGCATTGATCCACGATGTTATAATCACCGTGGGCGTATTCTCCCTGCTCAACCTTGATTTCTCCTTGCAGATCATTGCAGCCCTTTTAACCATCATCGGGTATTCACTGAACGACACCATTATCGTTTTTGACCGAATCCGGGAAAATATCAAGGGGAACTCAAACCATTCCTTGGTCTTGGACCTATTTAACCGGAGTATCAATGAAACCCTGTCACGGACCATATTGACATCGTTCACCACATTGATAGTCCTGGTGGCACTTTTCCTGCTCGGCGGCGAAATTATTCACAACTTTGCCTTTGCCATGATCATCGGTATTGTGGTCGGTACATATTCATCCATTTTCATTGCTACCCCAATTGTTCTTATGGCCCATAGAAAAAGGTAAGGATACCGTCTATGCCCGCCGCATCCAAACAAAATGTTTTAAGGATTGCGCTGCCTTTTCTTATCCTTTTTTTGACCGCTTCCTGCGGGTTGCTGAAAACAGATGAACGGACTGCCGGTCAGGCACAGGGCACCAATGAGACTGTGCCTGAGGCGACATCCGTTCCAATAGATACATCGCTTGACCAGGATATCCGTACCAGGTATCTGGAAGAAAAAGTCAACCGGCTTGAAAATCGGATTTCACTACTTGAAAAAAAATCCTGTTCACACCCCCAACCATCGCCGCCGCCAACGCAGCCCTACCCCGGGACCCCGGCTAAGCCAAACCAGCCAGCACCCCCTGCACAAACCGGGGATTTAGACCCTATAACGCTTTATAAAAAAGGTCGTGCACTGTTCATTGAACATGATATTCCTATGGCCCAGACACTGTTTTCAGATTTTGTGAAAAATTTTCCCGACCATGAGCTGGCGGAGAACGCCCTGTACTGGCTTGGGGAGTGCATCTACACCACAGGCGATTATGAAACGGCTGCAAACATTTTTAAACGGCTTGCCCAGACCTATCCCAAGGGTCAGAAAGTCCCGGATGCCCTGCTTAAAACCGGATATGCATATATGGCCATCGATGACGTAAGCCAGGCCGATCACTACTTCAAGCAAGTCATCACCCGCTACCCCTTTTCACCGGCAGCAGACAAGGCCCAGCAGAAACTATCCCAAACCAAATAATTATTTAAATGATACCCTGTCCGGACACATATCTGCCCTGGTTTCTTTTAACGGAACTGCCAGGTCTAAGCCCTCGTGGAATCAAGGACCTGATTCAACATTTTAAAACACCCGAAGCCATTTTAACGGCATCTAAAACACAACTTTTGTCTGTGCCGGATATATCTTCCAGGGCCATAAAAACCCTTCTCGGACACAAAGAATGTGAACCGGAGGCGCAAAAACGCCTTGCCCAGGCCCAGGATGCCGGATACGGGGTTGTGGTGTTAACCGAACCTGAATACCCTGCCCTGCTCAAGGAAATTCCCGATCCCCCTGCCCTCTTATTTTATGACGGTACATTTGATCCCAATGCGCCCTGTATCTCCATTGTGGGATCACGAAATGCGACCCGGTACGGCATAGATACGGCCCATTACCTTGCAGGACGCCTTACGGCTTTTGGGTTTACCATTGTATCCGGCATGGCATTAGGAATTGATACCGCTGCCCACAAAGGTGCACTTGAAAATGATACCGGGCAGACACTGGCTGTTCTTGGATCAGGACTTGACCATATCTACCCCAGACACAACCGGCCCTTGTACAGCCAGATCAGAAAACAGGGCGCCGTGATTTCCGAATTTTTTCCGGACACGGCCCCGTTGCCGGCCAATTTCCCCCGGCGCAACAGGATTATTGCAGGTTTGTCCTGCGGCACGGTTGTGGTGGAAGCCGCCCAGAAAAGCGGCTCTCTGATTACGGCTCGATTAGCCGGGGAGTACAACCGCGAGGTATTTGCCGTCCCCGGCAGCATCAAATCCTCCAAAAGCCGGGGAACCCACCACCTGATCAAACAAGGCGCGCATCTCATAGAAAACGAGATGGATATCATTGATGAACTGTCCCAGTTTGTCCATGCCGCATATAAAGCGTCTTCATGTGAACCCACAAAAAACAAACCAGCCATGGACAAAATCCAGACCATGGTATATAAACACCTCGATCTTTACCCCGAACATATTGATCATATCACCGCATCAAGCGGTCTGACGAGCGCCCAGGTTTCTGCAGCCCTGCTTGACTTGGAATTGTCAGGGCTTATTGTTCGTCATCCTGGCAATAAATTTTCAATCCTGGAGGAATAAAATTGGCAAAGCCGCTTATTATTGTCGAATCGCCAACCAAAATCAAAACCCTGAAAAAGTATATTGGAAAGGACTATAATGTGGCTGCCAGTGCCGGCCACATCCGCGACCTTCCGGTAAAAAATCTGGGGATTGATGTAGACGACAATTTTAAGGCCCAATATGTCAATATAAAAGACAAATCGAAAATCATCTCCAATCTGAAAAAAACTGCCGGTGACACGGATGAAATATTCCTTGCCCCTGACCCTGACCGTGAAGGGGAAGCCATCGCCTTTCATATCATGGAAATTCTGAAAAAAAAGGACCGCAAATTTCACCGGGTTCTTATCCATGAATTAACAAAAAAAGGGATTACCGAGGCACTTTCCCATCCAACGCAACCGGATGCGGACAAGTATGACGCCCAGCAGGCCAGAAGAAAGCTGGACCGGCTGGTGGGCTACCAGATATCACCGCTTTTGTGGCAAAAAGTCCAAAGGGGACTGAGTGCCGGCCGGGTTCAGTCCGTGGCCGTAAAAATCATCTGTGACAGGGAGCGGGAAATCCGGGCGTTTAAGCCCGAGGAGTACTGGACCATTACGGCGGATCTTGAGGCGGCAAATCCGCCTGTTTTCAATGCGGCGTTGATAAAAATATCCGGAAAAAAAGCCAAGGTCACCAACGGAGACCAGGCCCATGACATTGTGGCAGACCTTGAAAAGGCCCGGTTCATTGTCCTGGAGATCAAAAACAAAACCATCAAGCGCAATCCGTTACCGCCTTTTATCACCAGTAAACTCCAGCAGGATGCCATTAACCGGCTGCGGTTCTCCGCCAAAAAAACCATGGTTGTGGCCCAGCAGCTCTATGAAGGCATTGAGATCGGCAGCGGTGGTCCCGAGGGTCTGATTACTTACATGCGTACGGACTCCACCCGTATTGCCCCGGAAGCTGCCCAGGAAGCTTTAGACCTGATCCGCCACTCCTTTGGAGATGCGTATGCCCTGGATGCACCCCGATTCTTTAAAAATAAGAACAAGGCCCAGGATGCCCACGAAGCCGTCCGCCCCACATCGGTTTACAACACCCCGGAAAAACTGAAATCCTTTCTGTCTCCGGACCAGTTCAAACTCTATGATCTGATATGGAAACGGTTTGTGGCCTCCCAGATGGCCCAGGCCCTGATCGACCAGAAATCCATTCTGATTGAGGCAACAGCCAAGTACCTGTTTTCCGTTTCCGGATCTACAACCCGGTTCGACGGATTTATGCGATTGTATGAGACCCAGGAAAAAAAGAGTGAAACAGATATCCAGTCCCTGCCGCCGGTGGAACCTAAAGAACAGCTGACAACACTGAAGATCAATCATGACCAGCATTTTACCAAACCACCGCCCAGGTTTTCTGAAGCATCCCTTGTCAAGGAGCTTGAAAAAAACGGGATCGGCAGGCCGTCCACCTATGCCTCCATCATAGCCGTTATCCAGGATAAAGGATATGTGGATCTGATCAACCGGTACTTTACCCCAAGTGAGCTTGGCTTTATCGTCAATGATCTTCTAGTCGGTGCCTTTCCCAATCTTTTGGACATCTCATTCACGGCCCAGATGGAGACCAATCTTGATGATGTGGAACAGGGGAAACTCAATGAAGTAGATCTGTTAAAAACTTTTTATTCTGAGTTTAAAAACACCCTCGATAACGCCAAAGACAATATGGTTTCCGTTAAAGGCGTAGGCATTGAAACGGATATCAAATGCCCTTTATGCGGAAAACCCGTTAATATCAAAATCGGCAAAAACGGGCATTTCCTGGCCTGTACCGGCTATCCCGAGTGCAGCTTTACCAGTAATTACACAAGGGATGAAAAAGGCGATATTGACATTGTTGAAAAAATCCAGGCCAGCGAACCGATCAAGGACTGCCCTGAATGCGGCAAACCCATGGTGCTCAAAGAGGGCAAATTTGGGTTGTTTGTGGCCTGTACAGGATATCCCGAATGCAAACACACGGAATCCGTGGCCCAGGAGAATTCAAGCAAAGATACAGGCGTCCCCTGCCCTGAAAAAGGATGCAACGGCACAATTGTGGAAAAACACTCAAAACGGGGAAAAATATTCTACGGGTGTTCCAAATATCCGGAGTGTACCTTTGCCACCTGGGACAAACCTGTCAATGAAAGCTGCCCGGAGTGCGGCAGCCCCTATCTATTGGAAAAAGAGACAAAGCGGGACGGTAAAATCCTGAAATGCCCGAACCGTTCATGCGGATTTAAAAAGAGCATTTTGCCTGTTTCGGAAAAATAACTCCCCTGTTTTTTCACCACGAAGGGTCAAGATCTGCCCATAGAGAGCCTTTTGAGCAGGTTATCCAGGTGATTGCGGACATAGGGTGTCATCTCGGAAAAACAGATCCCGATCCCGTCCGAATCTATTCTGGCCACAGTGCCGTTAAGCTTAAAAGGTTTGGCCTGGCCGGGCAGGGAAAAGACGATCCTTACCGATGTTCCGATATCAGGAGTCATTCTGGATTTAATAAACACACCGGAAGCACTCATGTTCCTGGAATTAGACTGTATAACTTTATCACCGATCAGAACATCCATTTCAATGAATTTATTCACCCGGGGATATGTTCTGGGCTCCTTGATATTGTTAATACACGCCAGAAGATCGGGATAGGATCTGGATTCTTTGATATTGTTAATACACGCCAGAACATCCTTTTGAAAATCCTCGGTCAAAAAACGGATTTCCGATATTATCTTATCCAGAAGTGATTTATCTTCGGGAAAGTTATCCGTCACTTTTTAACTCCTTGTCTTTATCATTAATCATGATTGCTTGTTTCAGATCCTGTGCGGTAAGGAGACCATTGTGTTTAAGCCCTAAAACCCGAGCCGCTTTTTTTACCGCGCCGACAAAAGAGCCCCCGGACTGTCTCAGGTCTTTGAGCGCATATGCGCCTCTTGACTTTGACAACTTTTGGCCATTATCCCCCAAAACAAGTCCATGGTGAATAAACCGGCATGCCGGAAATGAGGAGAAACCAAAACACCGAGCAAGATAAATCTGGGCAGCAGTGGAAAAAAGCAGGTCCCGGCCCCGGACTATAAAATTAATACACCCGTCTTCATCTTCCACAAGGCTTGCCAGATGATAACTGGGTTGATCATCCTTGCGCCAGAGGACAAAATCACCAAAGGTGTTGACCAGATCAATGTGCTGATTGTTTACCTGAATGCAGGCATCATTGTTTACCCTTAACCGGACAGCATTAGACCCTGGTTCAAATGCAAGACCGGCATTTCGGCATGTGCCCGGATACAACCCATTTTGAGATACTTTTTTGATGGATGCCCGACTGCAGCGGCACACAAAGGTTTTTAGCCTCCTTTTATCAAGCGCCTGTAACCTGCCCCGGTAATATTCCTTTTTTTTCTGCAAAGAAAAGTTTTTATAAAAATCATCCGGTCCTGCGGGTCCTGTATCCCAGTCCACCCCCAGCCAATCGAGGCTGGTAAAAATGTCTTCCAGCACATCGGGCCTGAAACGGATACCGTCCATATCATCAATGCGCAGATGAAGGCGCCCTTTACGACTTCTGACAATGGCCCAGGTCACCAAAAAATTTACGGCATTGCCAAGGTGCAAAAAGCCGCTGGGGGTTGGCGCCAGCCGTGAAACCGGATTGATCGGCACATTGGAAGCACACAGAGGCGAACTGTTTTCAAAAATTATGGACTTTTCCTGCACTGCATTTGACCTTTTTCGGAAGAAGGCCTATTTCATGGTAACCACCGGGCAGGGGGCATTGAGAACCACGGCCTGGGCTGTGGAACCCAGCAACAGTTTTCCCACCTTGGTTCTGTTTTTCACACCGATAATGATTTCATCTGCCTGGGTTTCCTTGGCAAAATTAACCAGATCATCCCCGGGGGCAATGCCGCGAATCAACAAATGACTTTCACAGGGAATATTTTTCTTGTCAAAATGGGTTTTGGCCTTTTCCAGCGCGGCTTGGGTATCATTGATCAGATCCTGATCCTTTTCCATTCCCTGGGGCATTATGGTAACGATCAATACTGTTGCATTAAAAAGTTGAGCCCGTTTCAATGCAAGTTCAAGAAGATTTTCCGCCTGGTTTGTGCCACGTTTATAGCCCACTATAAGTTTCATCTACCATTCCTTCATTTGTGCATATTTAATTGTCTAAAGAGTCTATCCTAAATTGACTTTAGGAACAATCCCATCCTTTTAAAACCGAATTAAAAGGTGTAGCCCATGGAAAAATAAAAACACCCCTTGCTTTCATCGGCCCGGGGATCCAATTTCCAGCCATACAGAAGACTGATGGGCCCCACCGGTGTCTGACGGCGCAGACCAATACCGACACTGCTTCTGAATGATTCCGAAATATCCGTTTCCTGGATTTCGGTCAAGGCGCCGGTGTCAAAAAACAGGGCAAACTCATAATTCAAACCCAGATCATATCGGGCTTCGACAGAACCCAGCATCATGGACCGCCCCCCCACGGCACTATCATCGTCATCATACTGCAGCATATTTTCATCAAACCCTCTCACGGTTGACGCACCACCCAGAAAATAGAGCTGGTCGTCGGAAATATTAGAATCGCTTGCGTAAGTATTCATGTATCCGTACCGGCCCCGCATGGCGATGACCATGTCCTCGCTGACCGAAAAATAATACCGCAGCTCCAGGCCGTATCTGTAAAAGTCATCTATACTGGAATCAGTGCCTTTGAACACATCAAAGGTTGTGGATGCAAATAACCCGTTGCGGGGACGGACAAAAGAATCTGTGGTGCGCCAGGTTATCCCTGTATTAATCTGGCCGATATGGCGAACCCTGTAATCATCCCTTTCATCATCATCAAGCTCGCGATCCACCATTAAATACTGATCCCGGTATTCATAGCCCCCGCCTAAGGAAAAGGTGATTTTCTTATTATTTAAATTGCGCAAAAAAGTCTGGGACAGGCCCCAGCTTCTGACGCCGTAGTCTTTGTTAAACTCCTCATTTTCTTCTGTATAGGCCTTGCTTTTGGAGATGAAGCGGGTAGAAAGAAACCTGGGTTCAGTTAAGGAAACATCCATGCCGTAACCCACCTGGCTCAGCTCTAAACCGGCTTCGGCATTCAGGTTATGGCCCCAAAAATCCTTATCCCCGATGCCGGTTTCCATGTACAGATGCCGGGAGGTATCATATCCGCCAGCCAGTTCGACATAATAGGGGTTTTTTTCAGATATCTCCACAATCAGGTCAGCCAGGGGCTGCCGGCTTTTAATGCCTGTACTTCTGATTCTGACGGCATCCACGGCATTGAGGTCCTGAATCTTCCTGCGGGAGTCCACAATCTTGAGCATAGAAAACGGGTCTCCCGGGGCGACCGCCATCTCATCTTCAAGCTCTTCCTGTTTTATGCGCAGGCCCCCGGCATAAAAAATCTTGCCCACTACCACCCTGGGGCCCTGGTCCACATGATAGGTGATCCGAATCCGGGTTTCGTCCTTTGATAACTTGGTCTCCGCTTTTACCTGGACATGGGGGTAGCCCTTTTCTGATACGGCCTGCTTCAGCACTGAAATATCGTCATCAATCACTGTACTGTCATACCAGAGCCCCTGTTTCATGGCCATGCCATGGGTGGCCTCTTCCAAAGAAATAAGGGAAAGCCCCTGGATTTCGACCTGTTCAACCTTTGTTCTAGGCCCTTCCTTTATGATGAGTTCAACGGCAACCTGTTTTTCGTTCTTGTCCGGGGCATCACTGATCTTAACTTTTTTCTTTATCTTGATTTTTGTAAACCCTTGGGTCAAATAAAACGCCTTAACCGCTTTGAGGTCGTCGTCCAGTTCCGTCTCATTGAAAACGCCTTTTTCCCGGGTCAGAATATTTTTTTCAAGCTCCTTTAAATCCAGGGTGTCTGCACCACTGATTTTAAGTTCAGACACCTTGTACCTCAACCCTTCATCTATAACGATATTGACCTGCCGCACCCCATGGGGGTGTGAATTATCTTTCTCTTCTTTTTTTTCGTATTTAACCTTTACATCTGGAAACCCTTTTACTTCATAGCGCTTCCTGAAACTTCTCATGCTTTTTTTCAGGGCAAAATCATTTTTGTTCCCGGTCTCTTTGAGCAAGAGATCTTTTTCCAAAGTCCATGTGTAGAAGGCATCATTACCCTGAATATCAATTTCATACAGCGGGCCTTCTTCAATGGTAAAGATAACATCCACGGCGTCACTGCCCTCAACAGGCAAAGTTTTTGCCGTCACTTGAACATCTGCATACCCTTTCTTCCGATAAAGTTTGGTAATTTTCTTGATATCATCCTTCATCTTTTTGTCTGTAAACCGGTTACCTTGCCAGGGCAAAGTGGATGTCCGCCAGGTCTTGCTCACCACTTTAAGACGGCACTGTCCGGCATGATCATTGCCTTTAAACACAACTTTGCGGATATTATGAAAAGGACCCTTGTCAATATCCACATTAACAACGTATTTATCCTCCTGTTTTACGGCAGATATATTAATCTTTGGCGCAAAAAACCCATGGCGCTTGAAAAGTTTTTCCACCCGCTCGGCCTGCTCCGCCATCTTGGATTCCTGATAAACACCCCCGGACTTGATGGTCATTGCGTTCAGCACTTCCTGCTCAAACACGGGAAAGGCGTTTTTAATATGAATATCCCGGATCCTGAAAAACGGAGTCAATTCAAAGAAGAGCACCACACCGCGTGCTGTCTTTACAGGATCCGGGACATGGATGAATTCAAAAAGCTGGGTTTCTGTTAATGTCTTGACGGCACGATCCATGGCTTCGATGGAATATTCATCACCGACTTTTACGGGGATAAAACTTGAAGCAATGGAGCGCCAGAGCGCCTGCTTGTCAGACGGACAATGAACCATAATATTGATATCCGCCACCTTGCCGGCATCTGCCGCAGACACAGGTGCACTCAAAAAAACACAGGCCGCAAAAACCCAAAAGCCCAAAATAGTGTTTGAACGCATTACTATCTAAACTCCAGCCTGTATTTAAGTTCACCGCCCAGCTTGCCGCTGGTGTCCTGAAAACTACTTAACAGAAGGTGTTCCAGAAGTTTGTAATAGGTCGTAACCGTCTGCACGGTCTGACCGTCACTGATCTCTATGTCGTAGGAGACACTGAGCTGGCGGGAAAGATCTGCGCCTAAACCGACACGCACACTGGTTTCGCTACCCTCATTATCCATGCTGAAACTGACTTCGCTCAACCCGGTGCTATCCTTTATTTTTTCACTGAAAGAATCCAAAATCATCTTGGCAATGACCGCTGCCGACATGGACCCGCCGTCAATATCCGTACTCATTTCATCCGTGGTTTTGCCAAATGCAATCAGGGAAAGAATGTCTGCATCCGTGGCCTCAGGATCTGAAGAAAAATTGAGCGCCAGATCATCCGGCGTCCCGGTCACTGACAGGGTAATGGTATAGTCTGCAATCGTAGTTTTACTGACCAGGGTAATCTCGGGTTCAATCTTATACGGGTTGATAAAATCAATGGATCCTTCGGTGATTTCAAACTGAGCTTCCTGAAAATTAATAACGCCCTCATCCACGACGGCCCGACCATCCAGGGACGGCGCATACAGAGTTCCCCTGACACTGAGATTGGGACTGATGCTCATGGACGCCAGATTGTTGTCTACGACAATGGCCTCCCTGCGGGTGATATAAATATTGAGCCCAATGGTTTTTAAAAAATCAGGTCCGGGTTCCCGTACTTTGCGACGGGATTTTCGGGTTTGCTGGGCGGCGATGCTTATCAGACTTAAATCCACTTTCTTGTAATAGGTGCCTTCAAAGATGTCTATCTGACCTGTGATCTCTGACTTATCCATGGTGCCGGCCCAGGTCAGTTGACTGTTCAACGTCATTTCCAGGGTATCAGGGAGATCCACAGGAACCTGGACGGCGTCAAGATTCAGTTTAAACTTATCCGGCATGCCGTTTTTCAATTCGGCATTCCCGGCCAGGGTTATTTTACCATCGCCAAGATTAGCCGTGATGTCCAGAATGTCAACTGCATCAGGGGTCAGTAAAATGTGGCCGGAAATTTTCTCCAAAGGCTCGTCCAACGCTTCAAGGTCCAGGGCCATGTTTGAAAATTCAACACTGCCCTTGAGATCAGGAGAAGCAGCGTTGCCTTTGGCTTGCAACGAAATCAGAAGATCCCCTTCTGCGGAATTTATCCCGTCTGTCAGGGGAACCAGTATAGACACGGGCAGGCTGCCGAAGACCTCTGCAGCCAGATCCCCTTTAATATCACCGGCGGCAGACAGGGTCAGCTGGCCCTTATCCATGATACGGACCGGCACCGGATCAATCTTGAACCGGCCATCCTTGAGCAGGGCTGCGGCATTCTCAATGACAATCAACATCTGTCCCTGTTTGGCCAGTGCCAGCCGGGAGATATGAACAGATGCCTGCAGCGCGTCAGGGTTATCCAAAGGCCCGCCCAGCTCTATGGCGGCATCGGCATTCGCCACCATGTCCGGGGCATTGGGAAGGCGCAGATCCACCGCTGTAATGTGCCCTGAAATATCCGGGGCAAGCAGACTGCCCCTGGCGGAAATATCCATGCCCAGGCGGCCCGAAGCAAGGGCAGCATCCGCAGCCGGGTCAATGGCCTTGAGGTCGGTTTCAGGGATCACGGCCCGGATATCAAGGGTTTTGTCCGCTACATTGACCTGCCCGGCAATGTCCAACTGCGCTTTATTCTTCCGGAGGCGTGCCTGTTCAAAGGTCAGTATATTGTTGACCAGCTTAAGCTGTGCCTGGACGTTGTCCAGGGCATATGTTTTAAAACCCGGATTCTCTCCTGAAAGCAGGACCATAATCTGCGGATTTTCCAGAGACCCGGTTCCCGTCACTTTACCGGAAAAATTGCCCCTGGCGCCCAGATCCGGTGCCAGGTCGTCGAGTTCAAGCCGGTTAAACTCCACGGTCAGGTCCAGGGCATGCTCCCGGCCCTTTTTCCCACCCAACGCCAGGGTGCCCCGGGCATTGAGCGTCCCCTGCCTGCGTTTGAGGGTGAGATCCTGAACCTGGAGCAGCCCCTTGTCCATCCGGGCCTTGCAAAGCACCTCATCGGCAGTGAACCTGTCTGAAGATAAATTCTCGCCAAAGATATCCAGGGTCAGATCCGGGGCGCTCAAAGCACCTTTAACAGCCACATGCACACCGGCTCTGCCCGAAGCCTTTTGGCCCACAAGGCTCAGGGGAACGGATATGTCCGCCACATCCAGGTCCAGATTTCCGGTCATTGTCATTTTGTGGGAATCAAACCCCGGCATATTCAACCGAAAAGCACCTGCACCGGTCATGCCGGGTCCGTCCAGGGTCAGGCCGGTAAGCGTCAGAGAATCCTTTTCCAGTTTGGCACCAGCCTTGAACTTCACCTTTGCCGGTCCGGACATCCCGGGCACGATCAGGTCACGGACCGTAACATCCAGATCTGCACGGGCAGACATCTGTCCGGGTGTTACACCCTGGCCCTGGACCCGGACCCGGGCCGCAACTTTCCCCTTTGGGGTGTTTTCTCCCAATTCAAGGGCATTCAGTGCCAGGCTGTCCGGATTAAGCAAAAAGGTATAGGCCAGGCTGTCAAGGCCGGCCATGGCGTCGGTAAACCCCTTTGGAAAGATTTTCGACAGATCCACATTTCCGCCGAAAGGTATGGTCCCGGCCGGCAGATCTATCCGGCACCCTTTAAGGGTCACATGCCGGTCCTCAAGCCCGGCGTAAACATTTATGCCTGATATGGCCGTGTTGTTTATACTGCCCCGGCCAAATTCAACCTGAACTACGGCCCGGGGATTGTCAATACCGCCTTTAATGGTCAGATTGACCCGGCCGTTTCCCCGGACCAGATCCTCGGGCAGGCCCAGGGCTTTTGTGGCCAAAGGCGTTTCCACATCAAGGGTGGCAGTCAAATCCGGCGTCACTGTGCCCAAAAGCCCTGCAACAGATCCTTTGGCATTGAATACAATGCCCGGCATCCTGGCTTTAATATCAATATCTGAAACTTTGTCCTTGTCAATTCGGGCCTGGAGATCAAAGGACTCAAGGGCAAGGTCCATCTCCCCAAATCCCAGATGCCCCCCGGCCAGGGTCACTTTGGCCGAAGCACAAAGGTCTGACAGCTTAAATCCTGTCACCTCAACGGACAAATCTGCAATATCCGTATTAAATTGCGGGGTCGTGACTTTTATCCGAGCCTGATTCACCGTGAATTCACGAACCCAAAAATCAACCCCCGGGAATTTGGCAGCATCGGAAGCGCCGGTATCCGATGACGCCCCGGTGTCAGAAACCAGGGCCGACAAAATGTCGACCTCCCCCTGCGCCGACATGCCGATATCAAGAACAGGCTTGTCAATCAGGATTTGGTTTAATTGAATTTTGTGCCGGGTCAACGCGGACCAGTCAACCCTGGCTTCCACCAGGGAGATGCCGGCCACTTCCTTGCCGGAGGCATCCTTAAGGTGAATCCCGGAAATCTGAACCCTGCCCTCTCGAAGACCTAAACGAAACTGTTCCCATGACAGGGTACCGGGAATCACCTTATTGACCTGGTTTTGAATAAAGGCCTGGACCGGCTGGGTTTCAATGAAAAAAAGACCGCCTGCAACCATCCCGGCCACAAGGCAAACGCCCAGTAAGCATGTAAAAAAAATGACCCGGAACCAGCATCTTTGGAAAAATCTGCCGGAACTGCGGGGTGTTTTGGGAGGGGCTTGAAAATCTGTGGAGGCTGCCATATTGCCTATGCGATTAGGGTTTATCTATATTTTATTAGGTTGTAGGCCATGAACCAGGTCATGTCAAGATTTCTTCAATGGGCAGCAATTGCTTGCCGTGACGAACGGTTAGAACAGATATTCATTTTTCTTCAGGTCGATATACTTATAATTTCCGTACATTTTGACGTACTGTATTTTAATACGCAATGTGTTTTTTTTTAAAGGCACGTCAGTGAATTATAATGTTATTTTTATTATCAATTTAATTTTATTATTGACATAAAAAGAATGATATGGTTCTTATAATTCTATGTTTGAAGACTTAAAATTCATTGGAAATAATATCCGTTCTTTTCGTCAGTCACGCAACTGGACCCTGGCACAACTGGCGTCAAAAATCGGGATTCAGGAAGGACCGCTGGGCCGCATTGAGCGGGGCGGGAACCTGCCGTCGGCCACGGTTATTTACAATCTGGCCCAGGCACTGGATATTCCCACCGACGCCCTGTTTGCCCCGGACCCCTCCCGGGCCAGGGCTGCAGCCGCAGAAACAGACACCGCCCATGTGACCATTGAAGTTGACGCATCAGTACCCCCAAAGGCATTACTGTCTGCCTGCAGGGAACTGATGTCAGCCTTCCATACCCTTGAAGAGATCCTCGGTGTCCAGAAACATGCCTTGCTGCCTTTATCCATTCCCTTTAAACCGGACTATGCCGGTATGGAACAGCTTGCGGCCCAGGTCAGAACCGCCATGGGCACCGGAGATGCCGTGGTATTCGATTATCTTGAACTCTTTGAAAATTTCGGGTTACGGGTGCTTTTATTTCCTTTCATGAAGCCTGCAAATGATTTTGACGGACTCTCTTTCTTTGAACCCGTACACCAGAACGCCTTTTTTTTCATCAACTCCCGAAAGAATCCGGAAAAACAACTTTTTTGTCTTGTCACGGAACTGGGCAAAATTCTGATCTTCAATCAAATGAAAATTCGAAAAGAGACACTTTTTCCAGATACAGGGCCGGCATCCGAATCCCGGCCCATAAATCCCATACGGGCTGCCAGACATTTCGCCGCCACCTTTCTCATGCCTGACACCGCAGTACGAAGCACCGTGGGCCAACTGGGCATCACCCCTGACACCTGGACCTGGGATCTTATCCTGCGCATCAAACACAGGTTCGGCATCTCCACCGAAGCCTTTATATACCGGCTTCTGGAACTTGACCTGATCACGAAAGACGCAAGCAACACCTACATACAGAAAATAAAAACCCACTACCAACAAACCGGTTTTGGCGAACCTGATGCTTCCCGCCGGATACTGAACGCCAACGGGCGGTTTTTTGATCTTTTGCTGACCGCAGGCAGAGATGAAACTGCCGGACAAGAGATAAAACAAATTTATGCTATGGTTGAGGAATTAAAACTTGTGAAAATATAGCCGAATAAATTGAAAAAGGTTCTATCTGCTATGGACACAATAGCTTTGTTGCCCATCATCGATAACAGAAGGAGGGCTTTATGAAACCCTACGAAGTCACAATAGAAATTGCCGGACAAACGGCAATGTGGACGCGGCCGGATACCGGCGACTGCCCTGTCAGTTATCCAGCGCCTACTTACTCAGCAGTTAAAGGCATCTTTGAATCAATTCTGTGGGGTCCGGCCATAGGAATCGTCCCATTTAAAGTTGAAATATGTAAGCCATTGCGGTTCCATGGATATTCCACAAACTACAACGGGCCTTTGCGTAAAACTGGAACTGAGGGAGCATATCAGCTCCTTGCTACCGTACTAACAGATGTTTGCTACCGAATGTATGCCCATGTTTATCCTACACGAAACAAAAAACAGCTGAATAAGAAGGCCAGGGGTTGGGACAGTAAAACCTCGTCGCCAGGTCATGCCTATGCTACAATTTTTAAACGACGTCTTAAAAGGGGGCAATGGTTTACACTGCCGTTTTTAGGATGGAAGGAATTTACACCCTCATACATAGGTCCATTCCGTCCGGAAACAGAGGTTCAAAAAGATATTAACACCGTTCTTCCTTCTATGATGCGAGAAGTCTTTCCCGATGGGTACAACTCCGAAGTAAGGTTCACGTATGATCAGAATGTTCTCATAAATGGGGGCGTCCTGCACTACAAACTAAAAGAGATGGGGGCCATACATGATTAATGAACTTGTTAAAGTGGCTGATGCAATGCAAAACGCGCAGATTAACCCAGTTGACTGGCATCCGAAATTGAAAACTTTGCCGAAGGTTACGACAAAGAGTCCATGTATAAGAGTGTGGCTGACCAATGATGGTCATATCAGCAATATAGAGCTGTTGCCAAAAGAAAAAGTTGAACAATTACGCAAATATGAACCAGACAACGGGAAATCTCTACCTGCTTTTAATGTGCGTCCTCTTTATCGAGTTGTAAAATCGAAAGAAGAAATAAACAAATCCGCCCGGGGGCAATCCGGAGAACGGATAAAAGCGGAATGGACAAAGCAGGTCCTCTTATCTGATATCAATGAACAAGCAAAGAATGATTTTTGGGAAAAGACACGTGATATTACTCACCAGTGTTTTGGACGTGTCAATGATGAATTGATAACCCTTTGCCAAAATCACCTCCATGATGATGAAACCTTACAAATATTTTTTAATACAGTTAAACAGATCAACATTGCTCAGTTTCATCAGGAGTACTGTAATATGGTTTGTAAAAAAGTCGAAGATGGAGAATTTTCTCCTTCGTTATTGTGCTACTTTGTTACTGAAGAGAAAAAACAAAAAGAGGACAATAATTCAAAGATTGCACTTCCCAAATTTTCTGTTTTCTTAGACGTCAAGAATTACAACAATTATCCTGTCTCTCATGTGAAGACCATATCTCGACTTAACGAACTGTTAAATCTCACCCTTGAAAATAAACAAATGTCTGTTCAAGGAAATACTGATAAAGACGCTTATGGGTTGAATACACAGCAAGTTAACGATAAGTTCCCAAGTGTTTCCCTGTCTTTTTTAGGTGGTGTAATTCTTAGATCCCAGGTAAAAGCCATTCCCGCTCAAAAACGTTACCATCAATGTGAAAGTGCCACTTTTCCTGTGGGCGCAGATACGAGAAAGCGTATAAAAGCGGCAATGGAATGGATATCAAGCCCTGAAAGAAACGGTAACACCTATGGCGTTGCAGGAAACAAGGAGTTATTGTTTGCGTATCTACGGTCACTTCCTGATCCTGAAAAAAAAATCACTATAACCAAAATGTTTGGGGCACAAGAGGATAGCGCCTATGAAAAAAAAGACACTTTTGAACATCTTTCGAAAACAGTCATTGATCAACTGAAAGGTTTAGGAAAAGACTTCGCAAATGCTGAACTTGAAATTTTTTCAATCCGGAAAATGGATAAAGCACGCACAAAGGTTGTCTATTATCACAATGCAACTGTTGAATCCCTGGAAAAAGCCGCGGCGTCATGGAATAAAGGATGTCAAAACATTCCCTTTCTTGATCTGCAAGCCTGGAGTGAAGATACCTTAAAGAAGACAGGAAAGCATTATCCAATAACAGTTGAGGCATTAACCGTTTTTCCCGTCAAACTCCATGCTCATCTGAATACTGTATGGAAGCGGGATGGAAATGAAAAAGATAAAGGGGGGCAGGCGGGAAAAACTCAAATATTTGAACCGGCGGACGGCTTGCGCTTATTGCTAAGCCAAAGGAATAATGACTTGAGTAAACACATGCTTGAGCGTTTCATGCAACATGCTCGCGGCTATTTTATTACTTTATGTCAAAGCACAGGGAAACATGAAATTTCAAATATACAGAACAAAGAGATCTATCCCGGCATATTAGGATTATTGCTGAGCAAACTTGGAAAATACAAGGAGGATTTTATGAATGAAAGTGCGTTTCTGTTGGGGCGTTGCCTGAGAATAGCCGATGAGGTCCACCGGCTATACTGTGAGGTTGTACGCAAAAACGAACTGCCGTCAGAGCTATGTGGTAGCTCTTTGCTTGTCAGCATGATGGAGTCTCCTGTCACTACGCTTAGTCAGCTTGCAATGCGTTCCGCACCCTATGTTAAATGGGCCTGTGCATACCATGATGATAAGGCCGTTAAAAAGACTAATGACGGCAATACCATAAAATACGTTGTACTTGTTAAATCATGGTGGAGACGCTGGGCTGACGTTGCAGACCAGTTACATGCCGCAAAATGGCCCAAACGCCTGACACCTGAAGAACGCGCCCAGGTTTTTTTAGGCTATTTAGCATCCTTTTCAAAAACCGAAAAGCCAACGGAAAACAATCACACGGATTCTGAAAATTCGATTGAACAGGGAGACAAAAAATGAGCAACGAAATTAAACGCGTTACAGGTCTATTGATTATTGAAGCAGTTAATTCCAATCCAAATGGGAACCCGGATCAGGAAAGTGACCCACGGGTTAGGGATAATGGGCAGGGAGAGATTTCACCGGTTTCGTTTAAACGCAAACTTCGGGAGTTAATGGAACTTACCGAAGGGCCGGTATATCAAACCGTGACCAAAGAGTTAAAAGATACTCATGATGACTATTCCTTCGGGATATTGGAATCACGCGGACGAAACCGCAAGAAAATTTCGCAAGAAATGGGGGATATCAGGGAGTATAACGAAAACGAATTTCTTCAAAGTGAGTTTGTGAAAAAATATTGGGATGCGCGTTTATTTGGCAATACGTTTCTTGAGGATGGAGGGCATAAGGGATACATAAAAACCGGGATTGTCCAGTTTGGTATGGGGCTTTCAGTCTCATCTGTAATTATCCAGCGTCATACGAATACAAACAAGGCCGGTGTGCAGGAAGGCAAAAATCAGGGTATGGCGCCTTTGGCGTACCGCGTGGTACAGCACGGCGTTTACGTCATGCCATTTTACATAAATCCCTCTTTGGCTAAAAAAACGGGGTGCAAATCTTATGATGTTGAGTTGTTAAAACGGCTTATCCCATATGCATACGACCATACGAGGTCAGCCGTCCGTCCAGATGTACGCATTCGACATGCCTGGTGGTTGGAGCATCAAAACGCATTGGGAAGCTGCCCAGACTACAAACTGATTGACGCATTAATGCCAAAACGCAAAGGGGATGATCCGATGACACCATCTGAGTCCTGGGCAGATTATGATGTGCCAAACAAGTTACCCCAGGATTTGATAAACAAGATAGCAAATAGCAAAGACCTGGATCTGATGGACGCGATATGACATATTACGCCAGAAGCGGAACAGAAACCGCTCCTCGTCAGACATATCTGAACCACGTACTGCATGTGCTGGTGCGGGGACGGTGCTATTTGCGAAAAGTATTGTACTATACGCCCGATTGGGAACGTAAAGCTGTGATGCGTATTTATGAACTTGCAGCAGAATATCATGATTTGGGCAAGCTTGACGAAAAGAATCAGGACATACTTGCAAAGGAACAAAAAGCCAAACGGCTACCCTTACCCCACTCAGATGCAGGCGTGGCTTATTTGCTTTCAAAAGAAGCAGCCGTATCAGCTCTTTTAGTTTATGCACACCATGCCGGCTTGCCCAATTGCAATAATATTGATGACATGCGCAATAAAAACATCAAAAGGCATGTTGATAGCAGTCTGCTTGAGTATTTAGCTCGTCATGAAAAATGTGTCAGGCCAAATATTGTAGTTAAAACACCGCATCAAAAGACAATTGCCTTAAAATCGGCTGATGTTCGCCTGATCTATTCCTGTTTAACACATGCAGATCATGGTGATGCTGCGCGTGCTTCAAATGAAGAGCCACAAAAAATCAATCCACCACGATTAAGACCCACAGAACGGCTGTCGGCGCTACAAAAATATGTGGATTGTTTGAAGTCCCAAAATAATGATTCAGATCGTAACAGACTTCGTTCATCATTTTTTTCGGCATGTGCTGAAATGGATGGCGATAGTGAAATAATCATTTGTGATGCGCCGGTCGGAACCGGAAAAACGACTTCCGTAATGGCGAGATTGCTTGCCACTGCTATTAAACATAAGCTGCGACGAATTTTTGTCATCCTGCCGTTCACCAATATTATTACACAGTCGGTACGGGTCTATAGCAATGCATTGATCCTCCCGGGTGAATGTAGCAAGGACGTGGTGGCGGAAATTCATCATCGTGCTGATTTTGAGGATATGGCAAGCCGGAAACTCACTGCGCTTTGGGATGCTCCGATTATCGTGACAACTGCGGTCACTTTCTTTGAAACTCTGGCATCAGCTACCGGATCTACTTTAAGGCGTTTGCAAAATTTACCTGGAAGTGCCGTCTTTTTAGACGAAGCTCATGCCATGTTGCCAGCAAAATTATTACCTTTGGCCTGGCAATGGATTCGATATTCTGCGAAGTACTGGTCATGCCGATGGATACTGGCTTCCGGTTCCCTTTGCCATTTTTGGGAGATGGAGGAATTTGGAGACACCATGTCTTTGCCAAACATCCTCCCAGTAAACCAAAGAGATCAGTTGCTTCAATTTGAAACAATACGAGTCAAACACCACTTTTACCCGGATGCAATGAATCTTAGTGAATTGGCTCAGTGGATAGCCGGGATGGAAGGCCCCGTAATTGTTGTATTGAATACCGTTCACACGGCAGCCGCTGCTGCTCAGGCAGCACAATCTGTATTTGGTGAAAAAAACGTAATGCACTTATCAACCTCGCTGTCACCTAAAGATCGTGAAACGACCCTCGACTTGGTGCAAACGCGTCTTAGGTCTGATGAAGATACGGATTCCAAATGGTGTCTTTTTGCCACTTCATGTGTGGAAGCCGGTGTAGATTTGTCGTTTAGAACAGGCGTAAGGGAATGTGCATCCCTTCTCTCTTTACTGCAACTTGCAGGCCGGGTAAATCGCAATAGCGAGTATGAAGAGTCGGATATTTGGACGGTAACCCTTAATTCAAATGATTCCGGTGTAAGAAAAAATCCTGCATTTGATACATCTTCACGTATTTTACACGATTTTTTTTATACAAACCGGGATATCACCCCAAATTTATGCACAGAAGCGTTACAGCAAGAAGTCCGTGAAAGTATGGAAATATCCAACTGTTTAATTGAAGATGAAAAAATTTATGCGTTTAAAGCCGTTGAAAAGGCGTTCAGAGTAATCGAAGACCAATCACAATTGGCCGTAATTGATATGCATCTCATTGAAAAAATAGGAAACTATGAGCAAGTTTCTTGGCAGGAGCTCCAGGATGGAAGTGTTCTCGTCAGGGAAAATATTCTTCGACAACTCAGCATTCAAGAATCCCGCCAATACCCAGGTGTATTCCTATGGACGGCTGAATATACTCCATTTTTGGGATATATGGATGCAGTACTCAAACTTGAAAAAATAGAGGAAGACGGGTTTGCAATTATATAATTGGATCAAGCTGTAGAAATGTATTCAGACGAAGAGCTCATCCCCATATCAGCTTTAAATCATCTTTTGTTTTGTAAAAGACGTTTTGCCTTAGTTCATATAGAACAATTATGGCAGGAAAATCTGTTCACGGCGCAAGGCCAAGTCATGCACGGAAGAGTAGACAGAGGAGATCAGGCGGATAGGGGCAAAGTCAGGATAGAATACGGGCTTCCCATGAAATCTGCACGCCTGGGCTTAACCGGTCAAGCTGATGTGGTTGAATTTCATCAATCAGCTTCCTCTGCTCAAAAATGGATACCCTTCCCTGTGGAGTACAAGCGGGGGAAACCCAAAAAAGATTTGACCGATAAGGTGCAGCTTTGCGCTCAAGCCCTATGTCTTGAAGAGATGTTGAAATTGCACATCCCAGCAGGAGCCCTTTTTTACGGAAAAACCAGGCGCCGTCTGGAAGTTGACTTTGATGAACATTTAAGAAATAAAACCATAGAAGCAGCAGAGGAACTTCACGCAATGATTGAATCAGGCATTACGCCTCCACCAACCTATTGCAAAAAATGCGAAAGCTGTTCCTTAGTTTCATTATGTCTGCCAAAAACTATTGGAAAACGAAAAGCCGTTTCATCCTGGTTGAAACGGATGATTCGGGAAGATAAAAACTGAATGAAAAAACATCTGAATACACTGTTTGTCACCACCCAGGGAGCATATCTGGGAAAAGACGGGGAAACCGTTGCCGTTAAAATCGAACAGAAAACCGTATTGCGGATTCCCATTCACACCCTTGACGGAATTGTCTGCTTCGGCTCCATCGGCTGCAGTCCTTACCTGATGGGGTTTTGCGCGGAAAACGATGTAGCAATCAGCTTTCTGACCGAATATGGAAAATTTCTGGCCATGGTCAAAGGACCGGTATCAGGCAATGTCCTGCTGCGAAGGAAGCAGTTCCGGATGGCGGACAAGCCGGAGATTTCAGCACAGGTGGCCGGTTTTATCCTGACCGGGAAAATGGCAAATTGCCGGACTGTGCTTGAACGTTGCCTGCGGGATCATTCTGAAAAAATTGACCAACCCTCTGTCAAAAAAGTATCCGAACGGTTGTCAATGTACATTCGAAAAGAGTTGCAGAAAGACGATCTGGACACACTTCGGGGAATTGAAGGAGATGCCGCCCATCAGTATTTCAGTGTTTTTGATGAAATGATCTTTCAGCAACAGGACGCTTTTGCTTTTTCAGGTCGGAACAGAAGACCTCCGACTGACAGGGTGAATTGTCTGCTCTCTTTTGTTTATACGCTGCTGGTTCATGATGTCAGATCAGCTCTGGAGTCCGTGGGGCTGGACCCGGCAGTGGGTTTTCTTCACCGGGACCGTCCGGGCAGACCGGGCCTTGCCCTGGATATGATGGAGGAATTCAGGCCGTTTCTTGCCGACAGGCTTGTCTTGTCAATGATCAACAGAGGCCAGGTCAGACCTGACGGATTTACCATAAAGGAGTCCGGCGCAGTTCATATGGATGACGATACCCGGAAAACCGTTCTGACGACGTATCAGAAAAGAAAGCAGGAGAGCCTGGTTCATCCATTTTTAAATGAAAAAATCCAGATCGGAACTTTGTTCTTCATCCAGGCCCTGCTTATGGCAAGATTTATCCGTGGGGATCTTGATGGATACCCGCCGTTTGTCTGGAAATAGGTCAAGGAGTTATTGTGCTGGTATTGATAAGCTATGACGTTTCCATAGAGGAAAAAGGCGCAAAACGCTTACGGCGCGTTGCAAAAGCATGTCAGAATTATGGACAAAGAGTCCAATACTCTGTTTTTGAGTGTGTGGTCGATCCTGCGCAATGGACGGTTTTAAGGCAACGTCTTATTGATGAAATAAATCCTGAAATCGACAGTTTAAGATTTTATTTTCTGGGATCAAATTGGAAAAGGCGGGTTGAACATGTCGGGGCCAAAAAATCAATTGATTTTGATGAACCACTGATCCTTTGAAAAAAATGCGAACCCCAAGTTCAAATTTTATTAAAAAGCCAATCCGGCTCATATATATGAATTTTGAAGGATTGAATATTCACAGGATCGCATTTCTAAAACTATTTGAAATCATATTGTTTTTTTCTTCAATAATTCACGTTCAGTCCAAAACTCACATATTTTCGAAAGGATCGCTCTTTGACAATTTGTTTTTGTTAAATTATAGCAAGTTAACATAGTAACAGTCGCCCCCCATGCGGGGGCGTGGATTGAAACTTATTCGTCGAGAATATCCGGATTCTATCATAGGGTCGCCCCCCATGCGGGGGCGTGGATTGAAACTGAAATAGGCATTTTAGAGGTGCTTAAAAGCAAGTCGCCCCCCATGCGGGGGCGTGGATTGAAACAATATCTGCCTTTGAAAGCAGCGTTAAGAATTCAGTCGCCCCCCATGCGGGGGCGTGGATTGAAACCAATACGATTGAGTCGTATGGGCTTGTACGCATTGTCGCCCCCCATGCGGGGGCGTGGATTGAAACCATTACCATGAAGTTTCATCGGCAGATGTAGAAGTCGCCCCCCATGCGGGGGCGTGGATTGAAACAGATAAGTTCACACTGACCATTGAGACAAGTAGTGTCGCCCCCCATGCGGGGGCGTGGATTGAAACAGATAAGTTCACACTGACCATTGAGACAAGTAGTGTCGCCCCCCATGCGGGGGCGTGGATTGAAACTTCTATAAAGCCAAATACCCTGACCGATTCAAAAGTCGCCCCCCATGCGGGGGCGTGGATTGAAACAGATAAGTTCACACTGACCATTGAGACAAGTAGTCGTCGCCCCCCATGCGGGGGCGTGGATTGAAACGGTCCCCGTGCCTGTATCTGCAACAGAACATGCTGGTCGCCCCCCATGCGGGGGCGTGGATTGAAACATTGAAGCAAGCCCGCCAGATGACGGGGACATTCCGTCGCCCCCCATGCGGGGGCGTGGATTGAAACGTGGTTTCAATGACCCCAGGTGGATGACCTTCAAGTCGCCCCCCATGCGGGGGCGTGGATTGAAACAAGTAATTGTAGATGCGTCCAAATTCCTGTAACAGTCGCCCCCCATGCGGGGGCGTGGATTGAAACTCTCCATGAAGATGAAAACGGGTGCTGTGGTTGCGTCGCCCCCCATGCGGGGGCGTGGATTGAAACGACCTGGTAAAAGTGAACCCGCTTGCCGCTGCCGGTCGCCCCCCATGCGGGGGCGTGGATTGAAACGGCACAGACACATATGAATCTTTAGCAGATATTCGTCGCCCCCCATGCGGGGGCGTGGATTGAAACTCCATATCTACAAGAAGTTCAATCGTCAATACAGGTCGCCCCCCATGCGGGGGCGTGGATTGAAACCACCACAACACCGGGAAGACATGGGTAGGGTGCCAGTCGCCCCCCATGCGGGGGCGTGGATTGAAACCCTGAGTGATGACATCTCCACCAGCATAATACAGTCGCCCCCCATGCGGGGGCGTGGATTGAAACTTGTTACTCTCCAACAAAATTATAATTCCGGCAGCAGTCGCCCCCCATGCGGGGGCGTGGATTGAAACAGGTGAGGTAGCAGCATTGCTTGAAATAACTGTTGTCGCCCCCCATGCGGGGGCGTGGATTGAAACAAAGACCGGTGCTGCAGAAAAGGGCCAGATTTACGTCGCCCCCCATGCGGGGGCGTGGATTGAAACACGTATGGAAAATGAAACGCCTGGGATCTTAATGGTCGCCCCCCATGCGGGGGCGTGGATTGAAACCGCCGTGGTTCGGAAAACTCCTGACAGATTCTGACGTCGCCCCCCATGCGGGGGCGTGGATTGAAACTATAAGAAAGCCTTTAACATATGATTGGGAGATTGAGTCGCCCCCCATGCGGGGGCGTGGATTGAAACATTTCAGGCGTACCTGATATTGCTTCTGTAGCAGGTCGCCCCCCATGCGGGGGCGTGGATTGAAACACAACAATCCTTGCCATATTAGCCATGAAGGTTTAAATAAGGCAAGGAAGGTAAATAAAATCAAAGAAGCTTAACCATGGGGCAAACCTGACTGCGGTAAAGTTAGCGACACTGGTACAATCAATTCGGGTGACGCAACAAATGCCAATCCCAAAACACCCAAAAAAGGATTTCGAACATGATAGAAATGATAGATATTGGCCTGGCGGATGCCATCGCTTATCGAATAGAAGGCAAGATCACAGAAAAAGAGATGAAAACGATTCTTGCTATTTTCAAAAAAAAAATCAAGAAGAATGAAAAACTGATAATTTATCAGGAAGTGGTAAGTATCGGTGGCGTAGAGTTCAATGCAATGATAGAAAAATGGAAGTTCTTTCTTGCATTTGGACTTTCCCATTTCAGCAGGATTGCCGTTGTTACACATAAAAAATGGATTCATAAACTTGTGGATCTGGAGGGTAAACTTTTTAAGAGCATAGAAATGAGAGGATTTTCAAAGGAAGAGAAAGACCAAGCGATTGAGTTTTTGTCCTAAACCGCGCCACCTAAAAAAAATAGACAGAATTCGCCTCTAACTATATCGGCCCATTCTGCCTAATTCATTAAAAACTATGGAAAAACAATAATCATAAAAGGCGATATAACTTTGGCATCAGTGAATGCAATCGTCAACGCAGCTGATCCCAAAATGCTTGGAGGCGGTGGCGTTGATGGTGCAATATTGAATTGTAAATAAAGGCCGTTTATTTTTTGATTCTTTCACCGTTATCTTCCTTTAAAAAAATCCAACTGATAAACGAACCTAAATTACCTTTTTCAACTGCTTGTTGCCAAAATCTTTGGTCGCGGATAGTGTTAGAGCTGGTCTCCTCTTTTTCGTGTGTAGTTTCCTCTTTAGGGGATGCGATTTCTTTTTGAAGCTCATGCAGACGATCAATCCAAACTTTCATATTGGTTGGCCTTAAATCAATCCAACCCTTATCAGCAAACTGGTTAAATTGCTGCAACGAAACTTTTCCTTTTTCGGGGTACTCCCATTGGCTGGGAATAGCAAGCTGTTCTCCCCGCAAAATTTTATCTTCAGGTAAAACGATGGCAAGCCCAACGGACAGGGATGATTGCCTTAGAAAGCTATCGTCCGTGATGGTCTGCAAACAGCGCTCCGACAAAGTTTTTTCATCCATTTCAATGGGTTCTAAAAGATTGATATGCTTGGCAATGATAAAAATTTCATAAAGTAATTTCGCTAATTTAGGGGGGCCTAGGTTTTCAAAGGCTATGCTTGGCACATCATATTTTTTTTCCAGATATCTTAGTGATTCCAGCGCTCGTTCTCTCATATACCCCCCTCTAAACGTAGGGCCCAAGATCGATGAATCCAAAGCACTGACAATATCGTGTCCGCTGTTCCCCCCTTGCAGGCATTGTAGGACTTCATTGGCGATATCTTCAGGCGTGATCATTTCCATCAACCCTTCTTCGCTTAACGTTTCAAATTCAAAGCGAGAAAAAATACCATTTTCTCCAGTGTCGATAAACGGGGCTTTAAAGATTTTGCCGGTTTTTTGCCAAGGTGTTGTTTTTGATTTCAAGGAAGTTTTGTAGTCTAAAGCATCTTCTGGTTTGTGATCAACAAGCTCAACAGTTTTTCCTCGATGCTTTATTTCCCCAAATTCAACCGATTCCCATGCGATTAAGGCAGCCGGCTTTATTTCTTTGATGATAGGCGCCATGCGTTTGAGGTTGCGGTCATGATTCCAGTGACTGTGGCCGCTTTCCTGGTTAGCGCTTCTGCCGAGAAGAAATAAAAGCATTGAATGTGCACCGGCCATGGCTGATTTGGCAATAAGAACTCTTGAGGGTTTATCTTCAGAATGGGTAAAAGGAATATTTAAACCCATTCCCCCAGTGCCTGTGGTGCCGATTTTAAGGTACATTTTTACTTGATGATCATTTAAGGCCCGCCATAAAATTTCAATATGTCGCACTAACTGCGGCGTATACTGGGTACCTATAAGGGTTTCAATTTTCTCTAAAAGCCTATCATCAACCGCGCTTTTTGCGGTTTGGACCTCTTTGAGCAAACACCTGCTTTGAGAAAAGAGGTCTTGATACGCTATGGCTGTTGCTGTGTTGACACTGTCTATAACGATATCCGGGCGTTCTTCTTGAATCATCCGGTAAAGATAAGATTCGTTAAGAATCTCTTGATTAAGCGGGTCGATAATGTCCCTAAGGTAGCGTTCCCGTGTTTCGCGTTGAGACAAGATCGTTTTTCGTCCCATGTCTTTAAAAGCACGTCGGCAAAAAATATCACCCGTGATACCTGAAAATTCAGTTGTTGCGCTCAGCGCTTTTAACTCGTCTAAAGTCTTTTCAATCTTGGAAGAAGATCGTCCTGTAATTGTAATGGCTGCCGGCTGTTGTTCCGGATGTGACAGTAAGCTACGGCATATAGCTTTTCCCACTAATCCTGAGCCACCTATAACTAGTATACGTTGATTGCTGATATCCATGTTAATCCACTTTCAGTTTTGTTTGAAATGATATATCGTAATTTTAATTTTAGCAGATTGTGGATTTGTAATAAAGGTGTTTGCATGAAACTGCATGAATATCAAGCCAAAGAAATGTTGCGACTCTCGGGAATCGAGACGCCTGTTGGTGTGGTGGCGCACACAGCGGATGAAGTGGAAAACTTGCTGAGGCAAATGAATATCACCCGCGGTTTGGTGAAGGCGCAAGTGTTGACTGGCGGTCGTGGAAAAGCGGGCGGGGTGAAGTTTTTTGAAAGCGTTGCCCAAGCGCGTGAGATTACCGACAGCATGCTGCAGACTACCCTGGTGACGAAACAGACGGGTCCCAGTGGTGAATTGATTTCCAAGGTTTTGCTTGAGCAACCCGTGGAGATTAGCCAGGAGTTTTATTTGGCAATTCTCATTGATCGGGCCAAGTCGTGCCCGACCATGTTTGTCTCTTCAGAAGGGGGGGTGGAATTCGACGAGGTTGCGGAAAAATTCCCCGATAAAATATTGACAATTGCATTGTGTGAGGAACCTGATTTTAGAGCCCTGGCGCGTCAGATCAATAAAGTCTTCCAGTTGGATAAAGAAACGTTTGAAAACTTGGTGGATCTGCTTGAAAAACTTAACCACGCCTTTATTCACAACGATTGCACGCTTTTGGAAATCAATCCTCTGGCCCTGTGTGTAGAAAATGGGCGGCTATTGCCTTTGGACTGCAAGGTTAACATTGATAGCAACGCCCGGTTCAGGCAAAAACAATGGTCGGCATGCTTCAATAATGAATTAAATGAACACGAGCAGACCGCTGCAAAATACGGGCTGAAATATATCAAATTAGATGGTAACGTGGGATGTATGGTGAATGGGGCCGGCCTGGCGATGGCCACCATGGATACCATCCTGGCCAATGGACATGCGCCTGCGAATTTCCTGGATGTGGGGGGTAGTGCTTCTGAAGAAGGGGTAACGCAAGCCCTGAAAATCATTACCTCAGATCCTAATGTCAAAAGTATTCTCATTAATATTTTTGGCGGCATCTTAAAATGCGATATCATTGCCCGGGGAATCGTAAATGCTGTGAAGCGTACGGGAGTTAAATTGCCCCTGGTGGTTCGTCTCGAGGGTACGCATAAAGAAGAAGGATTGCAAATCATAAAGGATTCTGGATTGGCGATAACCCGTGTCGATAGTTTAGCTGAAGGTGCCCGCTTGGCCGGGGCAGCAGCGGAGGATTGATCATGTCTGTATTAGTGAACAAAGATACCGTATTGATGACCCAGGGCATCACAGGGAAAGCCGGCCTGTTTCATTCCATCATGTGTCGTGATTATGGCACTCAACTGGTGGGCGGAGTGACACCCGGCAAAGGGGGGCAAGTGGTGGAAGGGTTCAAAGTCTTTGACTCAGTCCAGGAATGCAAGGAAGAGACCCATGCGAATGCCACCATGATTTTTGTGCCGCCGCCTATTGCCGCTGCCGCCATTATTGAAGCCATTGATGCCGAGATTCCTTTGATTGTGGCAATCACCGAAGGAATTCCTGTGCACGATATGATCAAAGTAAAGCGGTGTCTGTATTTGAGCGACAGCGTTTTAATCGGACCCAACTCTCCGGGGATCGTAACGCCGAATCAAGCCAAGATCGGAATTGCGCCGGGCAATATTTTCAAGCCGGGTAAAATAGGGGTAGTCTCCCGTAGCGGGACTTTGACCTACGAAGCGGTCTATCAAACCACCTTGAACGGACTAGGGCAAACGACAGCCATTGGTATTGGGGGTGATCCGGTTCATGGCATAACTTTTGTGGATGTGTTAGAGCTATTTCGTGATGACCCTGACACTGAAGGGATAATACTTATCGGTGAAATCGGCGGCGTCGATGAAGTGAAGGCGGCTGAATTCATTGCTGATGAAATCAAGGTTCCGGTTGTTGGATTTATAGCCGGGGTTTCGGCGCCTGCCGGCAAAAGGATGGGGCATGCCGGCGCCATTATTGAAGGAAAAGGCACCAGTGCAGGGGCCAAGATCAAGGCGCTCACGGAAGCGGGGGTAACTATTGCCCCCGATGCGACGCTCATTGGTGAACTGATGCTGGATCGTATAAACGCAAGGCAGAAGTACGGCATGCGTTAAAGGTCGTGGGCTTGGTCATAACATCGGCCACAGCGTAGGTTGGGTTGAACGAAGTGAAACCCAACAACTTATCGGCGTTGGGTTTCGTTCCTCAACCCAACCTACCAAAAATTCTACCAAAAATTCGGATGGCCTAAAATATGACCAAGGCCAATGTCGTCACTGGAAATGGTAGATCGAAATGATTCAAAATTCTATTTTTGAACAATTTGTTAATTTTGGATTAACGGCTCTGGTCGGTTTTGCTCTGGGTTTGGAACGGGACATGGCCGGCTCTGAAAATCCCCATGCCGGGACCCTGGATTTTATCCTGATTGCCTTGATTGGATCGGTTTTAGGACATTTGAGCCAATTTTTCCAAAGCCCCTGGATCATTTTGGGCGGATTTTTAGGTATATCGTCCGAGATTGCTGCTTGAAATTACTTGACAGGCAGTGCCTGGCTGACCAGTTCCAGAAGATGAACTGCCCTGGCAGGAATCTTTTGGCGGTTAAGGCTGTCCTGGAGCTGAATTATGCATCCCGGACAGGCCGTTGCCACGATCTGGGCGCCGCTTTGGGCAACATGCTTCGCCTTTTGGTTACCGATCTCTTGACTGGTTTCGTAATGGTGAACGGAGAAGGTGCCGCCCAGACCGCAGCAGGTTGCGGCATCCGCCATCTCAACATAGTCGACCTGGGGCAAGGCGGAAAGCAACTGCCTGGGGGGGCGAGTCAGACCGTGATTCCGCAGATGGCAGGGATCGTGATAGGTCACCTTAACCCGGTCCGCTGATCGGGGAAGCGCTTCCAGTCTGGCTGCCAGGCCCATATTCATCAAAAAATCCATGATGTCCCGGGTTTTTTCGGCAAAGGGCGCATAGTCTGTCCCAAGCGTAGGGTAAATCCCGGCCAGTGCCCCGTAACAGGAGGCGCAGGCCGTGAGTACATAGTCAAACGCGTGGATTTTTAAAGCCTTTAAATTTCTTTTGGCCAGGGTGTCCACCGCCTCCCCCGCACCGGCGGACAGGGCTGGAAGCCCGCAGCAGACCTGTTCGTCGGGAAGGGTCACATGAATTTCCATGAAATTGAGAATTCGGACCAGATACTCACCGATTTCAGGGTATATATAATTGATACCGCAACCGGTAAAAAACAGCACCCTGGGGCCTGCTGAACGGGAAACCGTCTGCCGGAGTTCACGCTTTAAAAAGGGTTTGAATGACGGTTTTGGAAAGGTGCGTTCCTCAGGTATGCCCGGCACAGGAAACCGCAGTCGAAGCCCGCTTGTGTCGGGAATCTGCCGGCACAGGAGTTTGGATGCCAAATCTGAACCTTTACTCATCCAGTCCATGGCCTTTTTATGCGTCAGCAAAGCCGCCACGCCTTTTCCAAATCCGGACAGCCCATTTTTCCGGGCCACCTCCCTGCGGGCCGCCGCCACAATCTCCGAGGTAGGCACCTGGTTGGGACACAGGTGGGTGCAACTGCCGCACAGCAGGCACTGGGACAGTTCATGGACCAGTCTCTCTTCGGCAAAGAGTTGCCCGTCCATCATGGCCTGGGCAAGGGCGATTTTTCCCCGGGCCACAGCGCCTTCCCGGTGCTCAGACTTGAACACCGGGCATGTGGCCCGGCAGGCACCGCACTTGACACAGGCCTGGCTCCACTCCCGGTATTGTTCCAGATCTTTCATTTCATCTCTCCTGGAAGCGCGTGGGCATCGTCTGGAAAAATCTTGCCCGGATTGAGAATATTATGCGGGTCCAGGGCTTTTTTTAGTATTTTCATATATTGGATGGACTGACTTGACAGCTCAAGGGAAAGATAAGGGGCCTTCATGATCCCGACGCCGTGTTCTCCGCTCATGGTTCCGCCCAGTTCCAGGGTGGCCCGGAACAGCGCCTCAACAGCCTGATCCGCCTTGGCCATTTGCTCAGCATCGGATTTGTCCGCCATGATATTGACATGGATATTTCCGTCGCCGGCATGCCCGAAGTTCACAATGGGCAGGTTATAGTGGTCGGAAATCTTTTCGATCCGCCGGATCATCTCCGGCAGTTTGGATCTGGGCACACAGATATCTTCGTTGAATTTTTCCAGTTGAAGTTTTCTCAATGAGGGGGATACTGCCCTGCGGATTTTCCAGATCTCTTCGCTTTCCTCAAACGTATTCGCCACCCGGTTCTCCAGAACGCCGAGAGAGTCAATCACGTTCAAAATCCTTTGGGCCTGCTTATCCAGGAACTCCGTGTCGCCATCCACCTCAATAATCAGGGCCGCTCCGGCGCCTTTAGGCAAGGACAACCCGGCGGTCTGTCTGAGGCAGTCCAGGGTCCGGCCGTCCATGAATTCCAGGGTGGCGGGAATGATCTTCTCGCGGATAATGGCGGATACGGCCTTGGCAGCACTGTCAATGGCATCAAACACCACCAGCATGGTCTTCTTGGCCTGGGGTTTGGGAAGCAGCTTGACAATGATCTTGGTGATAACGGCCAGGGTTCCTTCCGAACCGCAGAAGAGCTTGGTCAAGTCGTATCCCACTACCCCCTTCATGGTGGTGCCACCGGTTTCCATCAGATCGCCTGAGGGCGTCACCACCTCCAGGCCGATAACATAGTCCTTGGTCACGCCGTACTTGACACACCGGGGACCGCCTGCGCATTCGGCCACGTTCCCGCCTAAGCTGGAGACGTTCAAAGATGCCGGATCCGGGGGATAAAACAGCCCCAGCGCCTCCACAGCCTTTTGAAAGTCCCCGGTCACGACACCGGGTTCCACAACGGCCACAAGATTTTCCTGATCAATAGTAAGGATGCGGTTCATTCGGCTCATCCCCATGACCATTCCTCCGTGGACCGGCAGGGCGCCACCGGTGAATCCGGTGCCGGCCCCCCTGGGATAAACCGGGATACGGTGGTGATGGGCAAGCTTCATGATCCGCGATACGGCCTGGGCATCCGCAGGATGCACCACCACATCCGGAAGGAATTGTTTGCGCGTGGCATCATAGCTGTACAGGATGCGGTCCGTCTTGTCGCTGCTGACAAATTTGGAACCACAGATCTCTTTGAGCTCCTGAATCACTTTTTCAGATATCATAAATTAAGTTTCCTGCTGCCGGTAAAATGAAAAAAAATTTGTACTATAAATGGCCAACCCGGTCAAGCTGGCAACTTTAGGAACCGGTCTTAAATAACTTGCTCATTTTGCCTGACTTTTGACCTGATCATCATATGGGTTGATAGACAAGCAAATTCTAATAAATAGTTCTTGCATTCATTAAGGGAAAAAGGTAGAGATTTTCAATTCGGATATCGTTCAGGCAAAGGGCCTTGTTCGAACCGTACAAGGTCTTTTTTCTAACCAAGGACCTTATTTTTTTTTTACCTAAGCACACCGAAAGGTGGATGCGGCGATCCAACAAAAAATTGGTAGGAGTAGGAAAGGAGAGGGAGATTTGAAATGGTAGAGAACAATGAAAAGTCGTATGTCGAACAACGTAAGAAAGCCAGCGAGTTTAAGACGCGAGCTGAGTATCTTGACCATGAACTGACTATTATGAAATTCCGTCGCTGGCGGGTCAACCTGCCCTTCCGGGATTACGGAATCGAAATCGAGGACTTTGTGCCGGCCATTGCCGGCACCATCGGAAAGGTTGTGATGGTAACCGCCATGGTCGCCGCCTTTGCGGCCCCGTATCATCTTTCACCCGAATTCATTGCAGAAAACGTCCGATATGAGATGCTGATCGCAGGAGCTGTCTTTGTCCTGCTTTTTTCGGCCTGCCTTAATCCGAATTCAAACCTTGCGGGCACCCACGGCCCGATGATCCCCCTCATCCCGATTGTTGCTGCAGCGGGAGGGCATCCGCTGGCGCTGGGTATTCTGATAGGCTTTTTCGGCCTACTGCTGGCCATCACAAAAGGCGGTTCCAAATTGATGGATCTGACCGGAATCGGAGTCCGGGGAGGGCTTCTGATCTATCTGGGTGTCGTTGGACTTGCAGGACAGATCGAAAGCCTTGGAAAATGGGCGGCAGCAGGCGGCGTCAGCACAGTTTCCTTTGCGGTCATCGGCGCAACCCTCCTTGTCTATGCCTACCTGGCGCGTGTCCAGAAGCGCTGGCTGGCCATCCCTCTTTGTTCCGGCATCGCAGGTATCATCGCATTCACAATGGGCGCGGACTTCAGCTTTTCTACCCTGCCGGGCCTTCCCCATTTTGATCCCATGTGGTGGTGGGGTACTGATACAGGGTGGAAAATGGGACTTCCGAACCTCGGCCATTTCATTGCCGTTATTCCGTTCTCCATTCTGGCCGTTGCCATGTGGTCGCCGGATTACCTTGGACACCGGGTATTCCAGGAACTCAACTACCCGAAAGAGGCCAAAGGCGTCCTTATGGACGTGGACGATACCATGATGGTGGCATCTATCCGCCAGGCCATCGGTTCCTGCCTTGGCGGCGGCAATATCACCTCCTCCTGGGGTACATACATGATTCCTGCAGCCATTGCCAAGCGCCCCATTCCCGGCGGTGCAATGCTAACCGGCATTTTCTGCGTGGTGGCCGGCATACTCGGCTACCCCATGGACCTTGCCATGTGGGAACCTGTTCTGCGGGTGGCGCTTATTGTCGGCGTATTCCTGCCGCTACTTGAAGCGGGGATGCAGATGGTTAACCACTATCAGGATTCCCAGAGCGCCGGAACCTGTATTTTCGCCTGCGCTTTTGTAAATCCTGTTTTCGGCTGGGCCACGGCCATGCTCCTGGACAACCTGGGGCTCATCGGCGATACCGAGCGGGCCAAATCGCTCACCTGGCGTGAGAAACTTATCATCCCGGGTGCCATGTTCCTCGTCTGTACCATTTCCCTCGGGCTGGTAGGTCAGCTTCCCGGGATACCCGGTATCTTCTAAAAACTTACCGCCGTCCGCTCCGGGGCAGCCATTTGAAAAGCCCGCCGATGCCAGGCATCGACGGGCTTTGTACGTTTTTAGCTGTGCATATTATGCAACTTGTTTTTCTCTGCCAACCGCATCTTTCTGTGTCATCAAAGAGACAACAACCAGCGTTATAAAGGCAAGCGGGATTGATATGATACCGGGATTATCCATGGGTATAGGAGCGTCTGACGGGAGCAGTCCATAGACCTCAAAGGTCGAAGGCGACAGTAAAATCATTGTTAACGCGCTTATTATACCCACTACGATGGATGCGGAAATACCCTTTGCAGTGGTCTTCTTCCAGAACAGCATCATTAAAATCGCGGGCAGGTTTGCTGAAGCTGCAACCGCAAAAGCCAGCCCCACAAGGAATGATACGTTGATCCCTTCAAATACGATTCCCAATAATATGGCAAATACCCCTACCACGACCGCCGCGATTTTACCCGCTTTTACCTGGCCCTTATCGGTCAACGGAATTCCAAAATAATTGGAAATCAGGTCATGGGCAACAGCACCGGATGCTGCCACAATAAGCCCGGACACTGTCCCGAGAACAGTTGCAAAGGCGATGGCGGATATTATGGAGAATAATGTAATACCAAAAAATTTTGCCAGAAGAGGTCCGGCCATGTTGCTGTTCTGAACATCAAGTACGCCGGTAACCATTGCCCCCAGCCCCATGAAAAGCGTCAGGACATAAAAGAAACCTATAGCTGCTATGGCAAGTATCGTTGACTTACGCGCGGCCTTAGGGCTTGGCACTGTATAATACCGGATCAGAATATGAGGCAGTGCAGAGGTGCCAAAGAATAATGCGATCATCAGGGAGACAAAATCAAGCTTGGACATAAAGGTTGACCCTTTTTTGACCTTGAATTTTAATCCGGGTGTCATGATATCCTTACCCGATGTCGGATTCTGATACCAGAGCTGGACTTTGTCATCTTTGTCCAGGAAAATTGTCTTTTGGAAACGGACGATGGTGCTGTCGCCTATTGTTGCCAGGAATTTAAATGGGCCGAGGCTCCCTGAGTCCGTAACCTCTTCTCCATCAACGATAATCTTGCTTGCGTGGCCTACCTGGTAGAACTTCTGGGCATCCTTTGGCTCGCCATTGTAAAGTACTTCGCCGTTTTTGGCGTTTACAACCGAAAGCGCCTCTTCAAGGACGGCATTTCCATCTTTTTCAGTCAAAGCCCACCATGTATTTACGCCCTCTTTGTTTAATTTTACATAATGATGGCCCTTGGCATCTTGCTGAGCCCCGATGATTTTGTACTCACCGCTGTCAATTGCCGTAACCTCTCCATTGGCGACAGTGGCATTTATCGTTTTAAATTTATGATAATTTTCGGTAGGCTGGGTTTTAATGCCATGCACAAATATGGCAATTGAAAGAACTGACGAGGCAACGATCAGCAAGGCGCCTTTTATGAATTGAACGTACGTGGTTGATGCCATCCCTGCTGTTGCGACAATAAAAATAACGATTGCGCCGACAAGGATAACCCCGACGTAATGCGGCATGCCGAGCAGAGGTGTCACAAGGCTGCCTGCACCTACCATCTGAGGCACAAGATAACATAAAGAGACAATCAGCGTGCTGATAGCCGATGTGAGGTGAATGCCCCTTGAGTTGTATTTATTGTTAAGCGCATCTGTGAATGTGTATTTACCAAGACGCTTCATCGGCTCGGCCACAATAAACAGGGCAACGACCCATCCGGCAAGATAACCGATCGAATATAAAAATCCGTCGTATCCGCTGAATGCGATCATCCCGCATATACCAAGGAAGGAGGCGGCTGAAAGATAATCACCTGCGAATGCAATACCATTTACACCCCAGTGTATATCTCCACCAGCAGCATAATACCCTTTTGATGTCGTTGTTTTTTTTGCAAAAAAAGATGACATCCAGAGTACAGCAAGTACAAAAGCTACAAATATCGCTACAGCGAACGGGGATGCATTATATATCATTTGTCAGAATCCTCCTTTTCATTCAGTTCATATTCTTTATTGGTGCAAAGAATGTCGTAAATGATTCCCATTACGAAGGCCAAAGCAATCAAGAAAAAGCCGTACACAACTGCCAGATTTTGACCGGCAAAAACCTTTACCGCCATTGTTTCCGGACTGGCAACGTTTATCCAAATAAATCCGCTATATACTAGAACGTAAAGAAGAAATAACCACAAACCAAGTGTTGTCTTAAAACCAATTGCTTTGTCCTCTCCCCAGTCAGTTGACGGCCCGTGTCCACCCATAGCTTCTCTCCTTATTTAAAAAGTTTAATTTAATCTTTAGGATAAAGTTTAATTTAATTTCGGATATGCCTGTTTATAAACAGTATGTCATAGTTCAGGTGTCCTTTTTTTCAATCATCTTCAACAGGATATGAAAGCAGAACACAGCCTCAGCCCAAATGGTAATACGGATCACTCCTGATATGAACGTTATCTTTGCGAAAAACGGTTTCAGGTTTAAAGAACTTGACCTGGTCATTCCAACAACTGCGAATTGAACTTTCCATTCCCCCCCTCCCTTGTCAGTTTTAGGTTAGCTTCTCGTACTCTTTTTCTTTATCGAACAATATTTCTACCCACAAAATCCCGGTGGAATTATTGTTTTACTATAAAGCAGGAAAAATCCGGTATAACAGGATACGAAAACAGAATGCAGCTACAGCCCAAATTGCAATACAGGTAACAATGGCGCGAACGTCGTTTTTGAGAAAAGTGCTTTCAGGTTTAAAGAAATTGATCTGGTAATTATCACTACTGCTAATTGTACTTTCCATTTCCCCACCCTTGTACTTTTTAGTTTAGATCCATGTACTGTACTATTTCGTACCATGTTTCTTTGTCGGACAATATGTATACCCACCAAATCCCGGTGGCGTTATTGTTTTACTATAAAGCAGAGAAAATCTTACATTAACATTCATTAACTATCATTCATTAGCATTTATTCCTTCATAGCAGAAAAATAATTTAAATGTCAAAAACAAAAATAAATTTTTTTTTCGAATCAATGAAACATATTGGAATCAAAACAAAAATTTATCTATTATTTTCTCATGCCGCCTCCCGGATCGAACCCGGCCATGAAAAAGAGGCTGTGAACACAAGCCGGACGCGTCCTAAAAGAGATCAGGTTCGGATATCACGATAACTACGAAATATTGTCGGAAGGGTTTTGGAAAACCCAAATACCTGAATTCGCAACCTAAGAAACTTAGCCATAAATATTTTTTGACCATTATTTAATCTTCCTGTATACTTTTTTAAACTTTTGAAGTTCCTTATTAATCCGGTTGTTTTTCTTTACAGATTATAGGCTGGCGACCTACAGGTTTAATGGCATTTTCCTCTTTAATGGTATATTTTTCGCCGACGGTAACGGCACGACGAAAGTTCATTTTACAGGGTTTGGTCATAACATCGGCCACAGCGTAGGTTGGATTGAACGAAGTCAAACCCAACAACTTATCGCCGTTGGGTTTCGTTCCTCAACCCAACCTACCAAAAATTCGGATGGCCTAAAATATGACCAAGGCCATTTTACACAAAGAGGATCAAAGTGACGGCTGACGGACAAGCAAAAGATTAACACACGTTTAATAGTATTGAACTTGGACATCTAAAAAGGCAAGCCGTTAAAACCTAACGGCAACTAACCGCCAAATTAACGGCAAAGGAGCAGGTATGAAAGAGCATCAATCCCAAGTTTTTTTGCAGCGGGCCCGATTTTTCACCATGATGAGAAGACTTGCATTTTTACTGGTCAGCCTTACCCTGATTTATTCTTTGACCGCCGTGGTCTATTCCACCCAGGTGATCTACAAGGTTAAGTTCAACTATGCTGTTATCCTCGAACAATTTGGAGGAAAAAGAGAGGCCGTCACCGATGTGGGCTGGCACTTCAGGCTTCCCTTCTTTACCCGTCTGGAGAAAGAGGTTCCTTTAATGAACCAGAACATGTACATCGGTGGTTCCACAGAACCCATTAAAATTATTTCCCAGGAAAACGTGGCCCTGTGGACATCTGCCCTGATGACGTTCAGGATAAAAGACCTTAAAGTCTGGGGCATTGAAAATTTGTCACCTGAAATTCTGCTTCAGGGGGATTACGACGGAATTGCCAAGGATATTCTACAGGGCAAAGAGGTCAACAGGTTGATCTCGAACAGGGAAAGCATAAAAGAAGAGATCTTTCATGCATTAAAAAATCGGCCCATCAATAAAAACGGTCCCACCCTTGAAGGAAAGTACGGCATTGAGGTGGTCAGTTTTGTTCTCAATGAAACAAGGTTCGGCGACAAACTGGTGGAGGCCACGGAAGAGAAAAAGCGGCGCCAGCTCATTGCAGAGGCAGAAAACTATGCCGCCGACCAGGAAGCCCAGAGGATTCAAAAACTTTACAAAGCCTACCTTGACGGCATTCAGGCACTCCATTTTGCATTAGGCGGCCGGGAAGACCAACAGGTCAACCCGGACCTGCTTGAATTTCTTTCCCAGCAAAAATGGGCCACGGCCTATGAAAAGAACGAATCAAAGCAGAAAACCTTTGTGCTCCACGACGGCAAAAGTTCCCCGGCGATAACCCTGCCCTTCCCGGCAGACAGAGCAGTTTCAGATTAGGAACAAGGATAAACCAATGGCCAAACGACATACAAAGGAAAAAAAATACATTGCCCTGCCCGAAGAGGCCATTCATAAAATTGAGTCCATGGTGAAAACCTGGACCTACGACACCAAGGCCTTTGTCAGGTCCAGGCTCAACCAGTACAGACCGCCCAACCCCTTGATCTCTTTGCTGAAAAATTTTTTCTTTTTTGCCTTTTTCATGAAAAGAAAACAAAAGCGGATGAATATCCTCAATAACCCCCAGATTCTCATAGACTGGAAAAAACGATTTTTATATTCAGGGGAGATCAATCCTGCCGCCTCCTGGAACAGGATCATTGAAAAAGAACTGACAACGCCCGAATACCATTACCTTATCGCAGTTCTGGACAGAGAGCTGACCGACCTTCATGTCCCTGTGGAATTAGAAAAGATCTTTGAAAAGATCTACAGGGTTCATATCAGAAAGGAGCACCTGGAAGACCCGGATGTTCCCAAAGCCCCCATCATGCTCATTGAAGGGACTTCGGGTTCCGGGAAAAGCGCCACGGCAAAAGAAGCCCTTGAAAAAGTGGTATTTAGAAACGAGGTGATTCCCACGGTGGACTGGCGTAAAAAGCGGGACGAAATTCTAGGGGGATACAGCCTGTTCACCCAGCTTGAGGATGTGGACCCTGAGTTTGCCATGCAGATTGCAAAAAAGAAGAAAACCGACTTTTACCTGCGCTTGGCAAAAATCCCCATTCTCAAATGGATTTTTAGAAAACGGATCATGCATAACCTGACGGATTTTGAAGATTTAGGTATTTTAGTGGACATGTCCGTCATCACGCCCAATGATTACCAGACCGCTCTGTCAGGAGAACCTGGCAACTATTTTAAGCGGGCCATGGGTCACCCCAAGGTCACGTCAATCCGCCACATTGAAGAGGCCCATTCTGCATTTGGAAAATCCGGGTCCGGAAGTGACGGCATGGAAAAACAGCAAAGGACCCTGATTGACACCTCCAACATTGTCCTGGATGAAATCATTGACGGAAGACGGGACTGCTTTATTATTGCCACCAGTGACCAGTCCCACCGTTTTGATGCTGCCATTTACCGCAGATTTGTTGAAAAAGGCGTGATCATCGACATTTCAAAATACTGGATGAATCCGGAAAACTTAAAAAAAATCATCATTCTTGAAATCCGGCGCTACCAGATCCCCACCAAGTTTAAGCCGGACTCACAACAACTGGACGCTGCCGCAGATAAAATCTATGCCATTTTCAGGGAGAGAAGCCTGAAAATAACCCCGGCCTACGTGAGAAAGCTCATTGAATCAATTACCTCCATACAGGGGGATTTTGTCCTGGAATTTTTAGATGATGCCGTCTTGATCCGTAAGGCCTTCCAGCTGGTGGCCAAAAATGTGTATGGAGAACTTTACGATAAGGTGGTTGACCAGATGGACCGGAACCTGAATTGGGAGGCGTATGTGGGCGACATCAAGGATAAGTTCTCTGAGATGGCCAACAACTGTTTTCATTACGGGGTCAGCGAAGATAAGGGCGTGGTCCTCACGGGCCCGCCGGGATCGGGCAAAACCTACCTGGTCAGAACCTGGCTTTCCTCCAATAGCAAGGTCCATGATATTGCGACAAGCCCCTCGGCGCTCCAGGACCCGTCAAGTCCTGTACACGGCGCCGTATCCAACCTTGAAAAAGTGTATGATATTGCAAAAATGATCGCCCCCACGGTGATCTTTTTTGACGAGGGAGATGCGCTTGCCCCCAGACGAAGCGGCACGGGAGGCCACCCTTCGGATGCCCTCACCAACAAATTTTTAAATATCATTGACGGTGAAATTCCTTTGAATAAGGTATTTACGGTCTTGACCACCAACCGCCTGGATATCCTGGATCCGGCCCTGATCCGGTCTAAGAGACTAAAAACGCTTGATATATCAGGACATATGCGGCAAAAGGATGTGTTTGAAATCATCAAAAAGCAGTTCGAAAATGTTCCCCACCCACGCCAATTCGGGGTGGAAAAAATCATAGAAACCGCCCAGGGGATCTGCAATACCCCGGCAGACTACACATCGTTTACGGAAAAAGCCATAGCCCTTTGCAGCACCGAGTTTAAAGTTTTGCTCAAACTTCGGGATCTCAAATCCTCAACCCAGGATGAAAAATATAACTTTGTCAAACTTAATTTTAAAACCGTCTTAGGGATTCTTGATGCCATTAAAGCCCCGCCCCTGATCAAATCCAAAATCAAACACGACCTGAAAAATTTTGTAGAGCATTACGACACGATCCTGGAAAATGTGAATCATATCAGCCGGGAACACGATTACCCCATTGTTGTGGCCCACCTGGAATCCGCCAGAAGAGAGATTTCCCAAAGCCCTACGCGCAAAGGAACCATCCAGCTCAACGAATTTTTAGAGACCGAACTGAGCCAGGAACCCCAGGTCGGTTTTATTATCGGCGTGGGAGCCAATGATCTGACCGGCATGCTGTTGCCCATTGCCACCAGTCTGACCGGCAGGGTTGAAAACGCACCGATCATTGTAACCGGTGCCGTGGCAACGCCTTCAGCCGAGACCGCCCAGATGGATATGGCCGTAAAAATGACCAATCAGTCGGCCCAGGAAGCCCTGACCATGGTGAAAAACTATATCCAGGGCCTATGCCCGGATATCAGCATTCCCTGGCTGTTCGGGGATTTCCTCCAGCGGTACTCGATCCACCACCAGCTGTTGTCAGCATCCTACAACGTCGGCGGACCGTCCGCAGGGTATGCCCTGGCCCTGAATACCCTGTCGGTCTTGCTTCAGATCCCCCTTTGCAATGACTTTGGAATTACCGGCGCCCCCTGGACCAAAGGGGTCAGAAAGGACGAAATCGGCGGTTCGGTTATCATCGGCGGGCACCGGAAAAAAACGGAAAAAGTGCTGCTGTATCTTCGCAGGATGTACATGCCGCTGCTGAACTACCAGGATCTTGAGCCTGAATTTCTTATCGGCTACTGGCAGCGTGACAAGGATATTATTGCCGTAACGCATTTTGCCGACCTCATGTCCGAGATTCTGTTCCTGGATAAGGCCCACAATGAGATGCAAGAAGACTTAATTAAAAAGAGAATCAAATACAAGACGGAAAAATACTATGACTCCCAGAATACGCCTGATCTGAAAGAAGATATTATCCAGGCCAAAAAGATTATGAGAAAACGGGCCGAAGACGAAATTCTCAAACGGGTCAATGCCATCAGGTTCTATCTCCAGGACCCCGGCCGGGAAAAATATATTTCCCATGAAAAAATATTTCAAACCTATATTAAGGCAAATTGACCGGAACAGATCACAGGGTTATTGAAGGGTCACTTCTCTGAACGGGCCGACGGCCGCAAATTGGCTTTCATCCAGGGTCTCTATAACCTTTGCCTCACTCAAGGTCATGCGTTCTTTTTTGATCATTTTCGAAATCACGGCAGGGGTTGGGCTGCTAGTATTTTTGACATATTGGGCTTCGACGAAAAAATCGTTTTGAACCGGATACCCTTTGATCTGGATCAGGGCTTCCCGGATGGGATCCAGCGGTCCCTGCCAATACCGAAGCAGAAAGTTCAATTGTCCCAGCCGTTCGGCTTCAACTCCGAGGGTTTCGGCCAGGCGTCGGTGAAAATCACCATATTGATCAGCGCCGGGCACGGCATCCGATACCCACAGGTGCTGGCGGATCAGCGTGATACTGGCCGCGCTTTTTTTAAGATCCCGGGTCTCCAGCCGCAAATCGGCTTCAATGAATCGGCATGGATATCCGCCCACCGTTTTTGTTTCAGGATCCACTGTAATGGAAAATACCGGATCTGCCACCTCGTAGCGGGCGTTGATAATCTGAGCAGCCCCTTCCGTCATGGGGTTATCGACCTGAAGCATCCGTGCATGGTGTATGTTCTCAAACGGCAGGGTCAAAATTTTATTTTTATACCAGTCAATTTCCCGAATCTGGCGCTTCTCCAACAGAAAGTGGGTGGTATCCCGCTGCTCCTTAACCTTACCGAAAAACCGCTTCATCCAGCTTCCGGTGTAGCGGGTCTGTTTGTCCACCAGCATGGCCCGGGGGGTGTACCCCACCCGAAGTTCGGATTCCTGTTTGCCCATGAGGTATTCATCGCTCTGGTAATTGTGGACGAACAGTACGTCACCAAAACAGGCCGGAGCAGGCATGGCGCATACCAGCGCGAGCCAGATGCCCAAAAGCATTCCAAAACATTTTATCAATTTTTAAAGCCCCAGCAATTTTTGGTGAAGATAGGATAGACCGAACATGGTCGCCAGCGGAATCCCCAGCCCGAAGACCGAGCCCCAGAAAATGCTTCCGCTCGGGTCAAACCCATATGGTTTGGTAAAATACAGAAGAAAATTGATGCCGATCCCTGTGAACAGATAGGTATTGTACCATCTGCGTTTGTTTTTTTCCCAATTCTGCAATCGTTCGTTGCGTTCTTTTTCCATTGTCATGATTACCTGCTTAATATTTGCGCATAAAATGCCACCCCTGCGCATGGCGCCGGGGTGGCATGGACTGCTTATTGTTCCGGTCTTATATCCAGTGAATATTTCTGGATCACTTCTTCTTTGCACGGTTTCGTCATCAGGCTGACGACTATGAAGAAAATAAATCCGACAAATACCCAGTAGAATTGATGCGGTGTGCTGATTTTATTGGCAGGGTCACTGAGAAAAAACCAGTGATAGCTGCCCAGTTTATATTGTGCATACATCCATGACCCGGTTGAAAGTATTGTCATTACCAGGATGTTGGCGATGGCAGCCGTTGTAGTGCTCCGGGTCCACCAGATGCCTAGAATCAGCGGTGGGCCGACGGAACAAAGGATAACGATAAATGCCGCCCCGGAGATATCCAGAACCAGTGCCGGCGGATTGAATGCGAAGCACATAGAGACGAACACGATCAGTATGGTCATAACCCGTGTGGCCTGTACAGGTTTATTCTCGGGCCAACGGCTGCCAAAGACTTTTCCCACCAGATCCCTTCCCAGCAAAACGTTAAGGACCATGGTCCAGCCCGCGGCTGTAGCCATGGCGATGGCCAGGCCACCCGCCGCCAGTACGGAAAGGAGGAAGGGGCTTTTCAATCCCTCTACGGCGGCGATCATTGAATAATCGGTGACGGATGCCGCGGCAACACCGTATGCGGTCTTCATGTGTTTGAGCACCCCCATGGCGTCGGTGATGCCTTCGGTCTGCATAAGCGGATGAAGGGTTTCGATCAACACCCTGGCCCCGGTGCCGATAATAACCAACCCGCAGTACATGGCGCCGCCCATGGTTACGGCCCAGAAAACGCTGCGCCGGGCGGACTTGATATCCTGGGTGGTGAAAAAACGAACCACGGTGTAAGGCATGGCGGAAAAACCGAAATGCCATACAAAGAAGAAGCCCACCACGCCGGTCCACGTGGCCATAATGGGGTGGGATGCGGTTTCGGAGGCATAGGGCATGTTAAAGAAATTGCCGCTGTTGGCCAGCACCGCGTCGGTCAGACCGTTCAATCCGCCGAAGTTAAAGATTACATATCCGGCGGCCAGTAATGCGGCGACAGTCATGGCAACTCCCTGGAACGCCGTTGAGATGGTTGTAGCAACCATCCCGCCGAAATAGATATATGCAAAAATGACCACGGATGCCAGGACGACGGATACATTGAAAGGAATTTTCAGGATAGCCAGCAAAAAAAGGGCCGTGCCCACGATGGACAAAATGACATATGCCAGTCCGCCGATGAGTGTGGGAATGCCCGCTACCAGGCGAAGCCATTTTGTATCATAGCGGTCTGCGTAATAGTCCGTGAACGATGTCGGGGCATACTTACGCAGGGGCGCAGCTGTCAGCAGGGTTGCAATGGGCATGCCCCCGATGATACCCACGAGCGCCCACCAGAAAGGGTAGCCCAAAATAAAAATAAAGGCCGGCAGCCCCAGAAAACTGGCCGGGCTGAAATATGTGGCGGCCAGGGCCGACCCGTTAACCATGGGGCCGACTTTTCGTCCGGCCACATAGAAATCGGACGAATCCATGGATGCCTTACGCGAATACCATCCGATATAAAATATCACTGCAAAATAGAGTACGGAACCTAAAATGACGATTGGATTAACACCCATTTGCTGCCTCCTTAATATGTCGCTGCCGATCAGTTTTCGTGAACAATATTGGCACCCGTGTGCGCATCCTGTGTCTCACGGTTTTTTCTGGCCTTTATTCTCTCTTCTCTTTTTTCCTCAAACCAGTAGTAGAGAAAAGAGATTATGACGTTCATCAGCAAGATGCCGACAAGCCAATTATAGAAGTAGCAGGCCGGCACCCCCATAAATTTTTTCAGTGGAAACCCGGGGATTGTCATTTCCAAAATCATGAAAATGCCAATCCAGCCATACATCAACGCCGTTCCTGCCCAAAATATCTTCGGCATACCCTTAAACATCTGTCGTCCTCCTTTTTAGATTTCCTTTGTATAAAATTCAGGAACCCTTTCCCGATGTCCGCCTCCCCCATTTACCCAACGCCCAGAGAAAACCAAAGATCTCAAAAACGTCGAATGAAATTATGTAAAAAACAAAGATAAAACAATCAGGAAAAGACTGATTTTCATGTCCGTTGATAACCTGAGCGCTTTGTAGGTGAATGGGTATAGGATTGTCTATGAAAAAACCTACAAAATGCCGGTCAGATCGGCAGAGCCGATCCTGCGGAACATCTCAAGCTCACAGGAGATGCCGCTAAAAAAAATTTTATCCCCAAGGCCGGATGATGCCATGTTTCAGGCTCTTGATAATCTTTTTATTCTTTGTTATACCTTGCTTGGAAAAATGACAATATCTGCCGCCCGGTATCATTTTTTGAGCGGTACATCTTATCTGACATTATTTCGGAGAAAGCCATGCATCGTGAAAATTATATGAATTCCCTTCGGGAAGATATCGTGGATACCATAACTACACACCTGACACCGATGGCCCAACGGTACGGTTACAGCGATATACCTCTGGAGACCAATGTAAAATGGCGTCCCATGGTGCTGGTCATCGGCAATTATTCATCCGGCAAATCTTCCCTGATCAATGAATTTCTGGGTGCAAAGATTCAGGACACAGGCCAGGCCCCCACAGATGATTCATTCACCGTACTGACCTATGATGAGTCCGTGCCGGAAACAGAAGGAATACAGGTGGTGGAACAGCGAGACGGCAAGTCCCTGCTCAATGATCCGGAATACCCTTTTTCCACCCTTCGCAAACACGGCCAGCGCTTTGCAGCCCATTTTCAACTGAAAAAAATAAACTCGCCTTTTTTGAAAAATCTTGCCATCATTGATACCCCCGGTATGCTTGACAGCATTTCCGAGATGGACCGGGGATATGATTATCAGGAGGTCCTCGGTGATCTGGCCCAAAAAGCCGGACTGGTGCTGGTTCTGTTTGACGCCCACAAGGCCGGAACCGTGCGGGAGGCATATAAAAGCATTCGGGAGACGCTGACCGCCCATACCTCTGAAGATCGAATCATCTTTGTACTCAACCGTATTGATGAATGCACCACTTTTAATGATCTGCTGCGGGTTTATGGAACCCTGTGTTGGAATCTTTCCCAGATTACCGGACGAAAGGATATCCCCATGATCCGGATGACCTATTCGTCGAATGCAGCCGCCATCAACAAAAATCCAGCAAATCAGCCCCCGTTTCTCCCCCTTCTTGAAAATCAGCGGGAGGATTTAAAACAGACCATTTTACAAACTCCCTTGCGCAGACTGGATCATCTGGCCACCTACCTGGAGATTCACGGGGAGCGTCTGGCCCATTATATTGAATCGCTTCAGGCCTTTGCCCTGGAATTCCAAAGTTTCCGCATAAAAAAAATGGTTATCGGGCTTCTGATCAGCCTTCTGGGAGGAGGCCTGATTGCCTTTACCTTGATGATGCTGGCCGGGATGGCGGATCCCACCACCCTGTTGTCCGTGGGCGGTATCGGTGCCGGTCTGATTATGACTTTATGGCTGGCATTTTTCCAGAAAAAACTGGAACAAAAATTTCGCACCACTCGGCTGGCAGATCTTGATACCCTCACTCCCGTTACAGATCAGACCCGAAAAGACAGTTGGGGCGCTATCCGGGATCTGGTATATCAGCATTTAAAAAACAACAAAGGCGATTATACCCTTTATGAGCTCAAATTGGATCGATTTGACATCCGGCAGGTCAATGAAAATGGCACACAAAAGATTCGGGAGGCCTTGAGCGAATTCCGGAGCATGTCTAAGGATGATTTAGAAGAATGGGAAAAAAACAGTGTGGCCCGAGAAGCCTATAAAAAAGAAAAAAAAAAAAAAAAGGAAATGGCCGAGGCCGAGCTTCTGACAGGCACGATACGGCATTTGTACTAATCAAAGAAGGCCCTCATGGCCATTGCCACAGATGAAACAAAGAGAAGCAACGATGAAAAATTTCCTTGCTCCGGAAGAATTGGCCCGAACCCTGGTCTCCTGGGGAGCAAACAAAGCCAATCAATTAATTTTGCATCTTCTTCTGCTTGGTTTTCTGGCAGGCGCCTATATCGGTTTTGCCGCCCACCTGGCAACTGTTGTTGGAACCGGTGCATTCGCCTGGATTGGTTTAAAAAAATTTTTTATGGGTGCAGTCTTCAGCGTTGGTCTGATGCTGGTGATTATCCCTGGTTCAGAGCTTTGGACAGGTAACACCATGATGACCATGGCTCTGCTCGACAAAAAAATCACCTTGATCCAGATGGTGCGTAACTGGTTCTGGGTCTATCTTGGTAATTTGCTGGGATCTGTCTTTCTCGCCTGGATGATCGTTTCGCAAACCGGTCTCATGGATGGTGTTTTTGGCGCCACGGCTTTGCAGATAGCAACGGCCAAAGTGACCACAGAAATTGCCGGTACTAGCCACAACCTCGCGTACTTCTTCCGGGCCGTCGGTTGTAACTGGCTTGTTTGTCTGGCTGTATTGCTGGCCATTTCTGCCCAGGAAATCAGCGGTAAGATTTTGGGGATTTTTTTCCCGATCATGGCATTTGTGGCAGCAGGTTTCGAACACGCCATTGCCAACATGTACTTCATCCCTGCGGGAATCTTTGCCAAGCAGTTGCCGTTCGCTGTCACAGCCTCAGCCATTGACGCTACATTACTGACCAGACTCAACTGGTCCAGCATGTGGCATAGTAACTTGATTGCCGTCACCCTAGGAAATTTTATCGGTGGTGGAACCTTCGTTGGCGTTGTCTACTGGCTGGTCTATCTTCGTAAAGAAAATTCCAGATAGGAACGAGCCTTCAATAACTTGCCCATTTTGATATATCCGGGTTAAGTTATTTCGATCTCATTCCTGAATGTGGATAAAGTGTTTATTGTTTGATAATCTTTTTATTCTTTGTTATACCTTGTTTGAAGCAAAAAAAGGAGGTTCCTATTCCTTTGTCAACGCTACAGTTTAAGGCGATTGAGGGGGGTGTCCCGGAAATATTTACCCCCCTGCTGGAATATTGTGATGCCCGGAACGTGACTATCCGGGTTGGAGATATATATATAAACTCAGAGTAGCTTAACCCATAAACTTTTTTTTATTGGCAAGGAGACAAATATGGAAGAGGCGAAGAATGCTGACAACGGTGGGGATGCTGTAAAAAAAAAGAGTTTTTTAAAAAAGATACTCTTAACCAAATGGTTTGTCATCACAGTGTTGATCCTGGGCGTTTCCGGGTATGCCGCATGGTGGGGCTGGGGTATGAATTGGTGGACGGATTTTTCGGCAAAAATAGGCGGTCAAACCCATGGAACGCAAGTTGCCCAGAAAATAGACGCAGACCATGACACTGATAGCACGGCAAAAGACACCACACATGGCACCCAGACCACGCATCAGCCCGCGCTACAAAAACAGGATTCCCACGTAACCGCCCAGCATACGCCCGAACCCCAAAATAACACACCCCCTCAAACCACTTTTAATAAGAGCGCCGATGAACATAAAACAGTCACTCATGCGCCCGTAACACCGGCTGCCGAAAATGTAACGGCGCATGCCGCGCCGGTGGTTCGCACAGCTCCCCACGGAGTGGCCTTTGTGGATGCCTGCATCCGCCCCCTTGATTATGAGTTAAACCACAGATTCTGGGGATGGCGGCCCAATGACATCATCAGATTTACCGATAATATCAATAAATTGCAATTGGGCATTTTGGAAGTGACCCGCAGAACAGCTGTGGCATTGGCCGAAAACCTGTCACGGACCGGAAGCACCGACGCCTATATTCCCAGTCTGGAATACGCCATGAACTCATTCATGATCAAATCCACCGAATATATGTTTCCATCGGCTGAAAACAAATATCAGGAGGGGTTGAACGAGTGGCGAAATTATCAGAAAATGCTGGAAAAAGGGGGGGCTAATTTTTATCGGCGGATAGACAACCTGGTTCCTTTGCTCAAGGCATATGAAAGCATCCTGGGCAGTTGCGATGAAAATCTGGTCAAGGACTTGGGAAAGATCAGTACCTTTAAGGCCGATGATGTCTTTTACTACACAAAGGGCGTAGCCACGGCCATGGGCACAATCCTTGAGGCGGTGGCCGTGGATTTTCACGACACCATCTCTGATCAGGGTACGGATCTAATCCATCACGCTGTTGAAGCCCTTCATCATGCCTCGCACCTGGACCCCTGGATCGTTCTGGAGGGCAGCCCGGACGGCGTATTAGCCAATCATCGGGCCAACTTAGCAGCCCCTATAAGCCATGCCCGCTTCTATCTTGACGTGCTCTCCAGGTCACTAACAGGCAACCTGTAACGCATTTTTTTAATTTTTAATAGGGGCGTACGCGATAGCGCCCGCCTCATTCCTCCCCTTTAAAAAGTCCCGCAAAAAAGAGACAAGCGTATAGAAACATCATGCCTTTGAAACAAAGGGCATGATGAATATTTGATTTCTTTGGGGAAATTTAAAGCGGATTATTATGAGGACGAATTTTCAGCAGGATTATATAACCGTCTAAAATCGTTTGGTTATCTTTGTAAAAGCCCCCTTTTCAATTTTCTGAAGTAAGGGGGCTTTGAGGGTTAGGGTTAGGGTTAGGGTTAGGGTTAGCCAACTGGAAGGATTACTTTGCGGTATTGTTCGTTGAGAACTTCCGCCATGGCAAGATAAATAGCGCTCAGTCCGCAGATGATGCCTTCAAAACCGGCAATTGTTCCGATAAGGTGTGAACCTGTCCAGTCTTTGACTGCGAGAAGAAAAAATAATACCGTCAACGATGCAAAAACAAATTGAAGGCCCCTGTTCGATTTTAATGTTCCGAAAAACATGAACAGTGTAAAGATGCCCCACATGAAAAGATAGCAAGCCATGAATTTTGCGGGTGTGGGATCTGCCCAGCCAAGTTTAGGCAACAGAATAAGCGCCACCAGAGTCAACCAGAAGTGACCATAGGATATGAATGCTGTAACTCCAAAGGTATTCCCTTTTTTAAACTCAAGAATGCCGGCTATAATCTGCGCCGCACCCCCGTAAAAAAGGCCCATTGCCAGAATCATGGAACTGATTTCAAAAAAACCGGCATTATGAATGTTCAAAAGCACAGTTGTCATTCCAAAGCCCATCAGTCCGAGAGGTCCCGGATTTGCTAATGTTTCGTCTTTCATCTTCTTACTCCTGTCTCCAAATAATTTTAAAAAAAAACGGTTCTCCAAATAATTAAAAAAAAACGGTAAAAATACCCCTTCTAAAAACTCTTCTCTGCCAACCTGCCCGGAAGATTCCACAAGAGGGGGGGAAGGGAATCCGTCAGGTGATTAACAGACGATTTCAAAGCATCTGTAATTTTTTTGTCTCTTTTTTAAAAAACTCTTCTCTGCCAACCTACCCGAAAGATTCCACAAGGGGGGGGAGGGGAATCCGTCAAGCAGTTAACAGATGGTTTCAAAGCATCTGTAACTCTTTTTAGTCTCTATTCATACACAATCTCAACAGTAAGCAGGTCTCAAAAGCAATGTCACAAATTTTTAAGTTTTATCAGTTATCAGCAAGTTTTATCAGCAAGCATTGTGCCATCGACTCATTACGGCTTTGTCGAGCCGGTTTATTGCCGCAAATAATCAATCTATCTACCTATTATCATTATTAAAAATATGGATATTTTAGTTGTGCTGAAAAGAGGGGTGGATAGGAAGGCTTTAAATGAGAAAGAGAATGATTTGAGCGGATATGTCCCAGGCTTCCTAAGACTTAAATATAACTCATTGAAATATAAACAAATAAATATATGGGCGTTTTTGTCCCATTTTGGGAGAAGCCGAACCCAAATCCCAAAACATTGTTTTGGGATGGTCTTTATATAGCGCTTATGAGTCCGTGAGCCATCATTTTGCGATAAAGTGTCCTGCGGGAAACACCCAATTTTTCAGCGGCTTGTTCTCTGTGCCACCGGCAGGTATTAAGGGCAGAAAGAATAAGCTGCTTCTCAAACCGAGAAGCAGCATCTGTCAACGGAATCTCTGTTTCTGAGTCGGAAACGGTAATGATTCCCGAAGGCGGTTGAGGCTGAATTACAGGGGGGTCGATATCCGGAAGAACCATAAAATCAAGACTGTTGAAGGTAACGTATCTGCGAAGAACATTCTGAAACTCCCTGACATTTCCCGGCCAGTGGTAATTGTATATCTTTTTTATGTCTTTTCCGGGCAAAACATCAAAGTGAAGGGGTGAATCCATCTGGCTGAAAAAATAATCGGCAAGGAGAGCAAGGTCTTCCTTGCGTTCACGAAGGGGCGGAATATCTACCGGTATCACATATAGGCGGTAAAAAAAATCGCTGCGGAACCTGCCTTTTTGAACCTCCTCCCATAAATTCTGGTTGCTTGCGGCAACAATTCTGAAATCGGAATGAAGCACGTCAGTGCTCCCGACCGGCGAAAACCCGCCTCCTTCTATTGCCCGCAAAAGCTTGACCTGCATGCTCAAGGAAAGTTCTCCAACCTCATCAAGAAACAGGGTGCCGCCCTCTACATTGGAAAGAAACCCCTTCTTATCACTATATGCACCGGTAAAGGCGCCTTTTACATGACCAAAAAACTCATTTTCCAAAAGAGATTCAGAAATAGCACCACAGTTGACAGGAATAAACGGTGCGTCTTTTCTTTGACTGGTATCGTGTATGGCTCTTGCAACCAGCTCTTTTCCTACCCCGGATTCGCCGTAGATAACAACACTGTCAGCACTGGCTGCCGCCCGTATAATTACATCATAGACATTCTGCATTTTTTGGCTTTTGCCGATGATATTGCAGAACTTGAAACGCTCACCCATAGAGGACTGCAACAGTGAATACTGTTGCTGGAGCTGTTCGGATTCACGCTTCATGGCCTCTTCCTGAATTTTGCGAAGCGTAATATCCTGAAGTGTTGTCACTGCACCTGTAATGTTGCCTTCATCATCAAAAACAGGGGCCGCCAGAAAATATATATATCTTGGTTTTCCGTTAAAATTTTCAAAATAGTCTGTTGCTTCCCAGGCATTGGGCACGATGCTGGACTGGGCGGGATTTTTTGTGCCATATTTCTCAAGAAATTTTTCGTAGTCCTGCTCGACCACAAGATCGGCCAAAATGGGCCGTTTTTTTGGATAAAAAACCTTCCACTGATCGTCCGTGCCGACAATCTCCTCAGCGGAAACACCGGTAAGAAGTTCACAGGCTTTGTTCCAGACCTTTACCTTGTGGTCGGTCCCTATGGCAAACTGGGCAATCGGCGTATATTCAAGCACAACAAAATCCTGCCCCGAAAACAGCTGTTTTTTCTATAACACCCAACATTTTCCCTGATATTCTTTAAGTTTATCAACTTACGCCCAAAAGCCAAACAAATTGTATTTATACCATTTTATACGGATTATAAAAAGGTTATTTTGCATATGGCTGAATAGCATACTCACCCACTGTGAACAAAGATTCCAACAAAATTTAAAAAAAAAGGAAACAAAATTAGTTCGTATTCCTCCAGAAACATCCTTTTTGTCCGATTGTGAGCAAAGCTCTTCATCGAACCTACGTTGGGTGAAAATTTAACCATCGGAATATTTAATCTGTGGTGAAAATTTTCATCCGCCTTGGACTTACACAAAAAGTCTTATTTCTGGACGGATACGAACGAAACCTGTCTCCCTTTTTGTAAATATAAATCGCTTCTGTTAATTGCGCTTTTTGCCGCAGCTTGGCAACAATATACTTCTCCCACAAGGCAATCAATACCTATCTTCGATAACAAAGCGTTATCAGGTCAGGTCTTGAATTGTAATAAAAACTACAATCTAAGACCCGACCCTAAATTCCATTTCTAAAATTCTGCCGGCGCAAAGAAGGAAAAAACATCACCAGTGCAAAGAAGAAAAAATCATCACCAGCGCTACGAAAAAAAGAGCTGATGAGAATATCCGTGCGGTTTGAACTGCAGTGCATTGATCAGAACCGACTGGATCAGACAAAGACAAAAATTTGGTAAAAACGGACCATGCATAGATAAAACGGAATACTATCTGAATAAGGATAGTGGCAACGACGACAAACCAACGATTCATAACTTTTTCGGTAGACATTGGGACCCCCCCCTTTTTTTTGTTGAGATTGTGCTTAAACATTGCTGAAGGATTAACTACACGTTCAGCACGTTCAGTCTGCCGGGGAGAAAAGTGCTAAGCACCTGCTAAGCCTAATTTATTTAAAAACTAAGGGCGTTCAACAATCTGCGTCCCCCCCCCGGATCGACCGCAGCAACTTATTGACCTTAAGTCTATATAGGCTTGTTTAAAAATTTAATGATTGCTGTTTCGCGTTTTTAATTGTCCTCTCTTACAAAATTCAGTAAACAATTGCTGCCTGCTGTGTGGTACTGTCGCTCTTATATATGAAGATAGATTGACAGGGAGGGGAAAGTCAAGCACTAATTTTCAGAAATTAGATTAAATTAAACGAATACGGATCGGCGTCAAAAAAGACCGGCAATAAAAAACAAGGCGCGCCACACTACCAATCACGCTAAATAATTACCATTATTAAAGAATTCCCTGAATACTGCAAAGACCTTTCCGCCAATCTGCCTGGAAGATTCCACACCCGTATTTATGGGGGGGGGATACGGGGGTGTATCCGTCAAGCAGTTAACAGACGTTCTTAAAGCATTTGTAATTCTTTTTCGGTCTCTTTCATACAAACTTCAGCGCAACAGGCCACCAAAACAATCACATATTTCAGGAGATGTCTATTGTCTATGAGATGTCTATATGCGATCATTGTGCCACATATTCTTAATAACTTTATAAAATCGGTTTATTGCCGCAAACAATAAACCTATCTACCCATTATTATTCGGAATAATGGTCATATTTTAATTCTGCTAAAAAAAGAAATGGAGAGAGTGGCTTTAGCTGGAAAAGGAGGATGGTTTGGGCGAGAATGACCCAAACCAAACACCAAAACATGGAACATATTGAAATATAAGCCTATATGAAAACGGGCGGTTTTGTCTCATTTTGAGACTTATCTATCCTGCAAGGCATTATTTTACGGTAGAATCTCCTGCGTTACTGACATTAAAGCATTAATTGCAGTTCTTCCTGTAATTTTAGCACCTCTTTGATTATATTTTTAAGCGTCTCCTGCTCTATTGCCGTAAGATGAATTAACGAGATTGTGTTAGATGGCGAGTCACTATCAAGTATAAGGCTTACCTGCCACTTTATTCGCAGATGCATAAGAAAATTATACATCTTTTCAATCTCTTGGGCCTTGCTTTCAGAAATTAAATCGTATGCCATCAAATAATTTAACCGCAACATACTGTTTGTTTGTTTGATAGAATAAAACAATACCTTGGCTCTTAAATACCCGACAATTGGTATCAAAAACTTTTTAATATCAACGCGTTGATTCTCAAATGCCGGCTTACTTGAGGCGACTGTTTTAACCAATTGGTTAAAGAATTCATTTTTACCTTTTAATTCTTCATATACAAAATCAATTAGCTCAGATGACAGCTGCTGACTTCCAAAAACCAAACGCATGTCAAAAAAGAGAGAACTGTCAAGAACATTTAACCCAACAGGGTTGTTAATCCATGTTGAGAATATATGCTTCCATTCATCAATATGGTTGCACCACTCAGGATTGCCTGCCATCAGATCCCCTTCGCAACGGGCATAACCTATCTTATGCAGGTTCTCATTGATTATAACCGAAAGACGTAAAAAGTATTTTTTATTATCATCAGACTGCTCTGCAAAAATTAGGGCATTATCCTGGTCGGTTTTGAGTGTTTGCTCTCCTCGCCCTTCGCTTCCCATGGATATAAATGCAAACTCACAAGGCGGCTCACCGACTTCGGCAATTGCCATTTCTATCACCCGCTTATTTATGGCATCAGCAATAGAGGTAATCATGCGCGATACGCTGCTGATATTATCCGTACTGGTAAATATTGCCTGAATGAGTACCGGTACCTTATTGTAAATATTACGCATATCGCTGATAACATCACACTTTTGTATCTCCTGTATTAAAAATGTCAGTGAGTTATTTTGCATTTCAAGACACTTAAGATAACTGATGTTACCATAAATTCTATTGCTATGATTGGTAACCATAAGGTGTGAAATATTATGCTCCCTGAATAACAGTACAGCTTCGTACAGTAAGGCCCCATGGTTTATACTGATTACCGGTGATGTCATTAACTTTACCACCGGGCTATCCATAGTAATTGCATTGTTCATTAAACGATTTCGGATATCTTTATCGGTTACAACACCTACTGTTTCATCGCTGCTTTTTACACTTATAATCTCGCTGCGCTTATTCTTCATCAGCTCAATAACCTTAGCTATCGGCATGTTTATATCACAATGAATATTTTCATTTACCAGGTTCTTAACCGGCTGGTTCATTAATTGAAGAGAAATCTGAACATCCTCGGATAATTTCTGGCTATCAAGCCTAAGTCTTTTCTTTTCGGTAATATTTTTTATAACAACTATATATGCTGTGGTGCTATTTGATTGTTCAACCTGTGTTACATAAGCTATAATATGTTGAAAACCTGCTTTATATTTCAAAAGTTGGGTTTCAAACGCATGTGTTTGATTGGGATTTTTAATTCCCGAAACCATTTCATCCCAGCTTAACTTAAACAGTTCTGAAAAATCGGTTCCAACCAGCGACCCGGTTTCATCATCAAGCAGGCTGATAAATTTACTATTAGCAAATACAACCTTACGTTCAACGACCATTAAGGTTCCTTCGGTTGATGCACCCACCAGGCTTTTATATCTCTGGTTAGACGCCCTTAATTCATTTACGGCGTCTTTACGTTTTTGCTCAATTATTCTGGTCTGCTTTAATACATAAACAAGAATCACAATAATAATACCGATAATAAGAATCGATATTCTTAACAATTTATCTCGCAACTGTTTTATTTCCTGCCTTACATCATCAAGGTATATACCGGTTCCGACTATCCAGTCCCAATTCTGATATGCTTTTACATAGGATAATTTGGGCACTTCGGGCGAAGCATCATCTTTCCTTTTCCAATAGTATTGAATTATCCCCTCGCCTTTTTCATTTACTAAATCAGCGGCATCGACAAATAATTTATTCCCATGTTTATCTGCATAATCAACCAGGTTTTTCCCGTTTAAATCCGAACGATATGGATGATTAATCATTACAGGATCGGTGGTAGTAATCCAGAAATAATTTTTTTGCTCACTTCCATATCTCATCCTGCCCACCTCCTCGGTAGCCAACACTTTAGCTTCGGCCAGTGTTATCCTGCCGGCTTTGTATGCTTCGTCATATTCAGACAAAACACTCCAGGCTGTATTCGTTAACTCATGAATCATTTCCTTTTTTCGATCCATAACACTGCGCTCAAACATTGGGATAATGACCGCATAGAACGAAACAATAAACATTACTATGCTTACTACGGCCAATACCGTTGATACGACTATACCCGATGTAAACTTTTCGTTATTTTCTTCCATATTGTTGTATATCAATGTCATTAGTTTATTGTGTTTCAATGTCATTAGCTTAACCCCATCGTTGCAGAAGTCATTTAAGATTTACCCGTCAAGGCACCAAATTTTATTTTACCGGTTGGCCCGTGCCCCCCGTCACATAGAACCCTCCAATAGACACATCCTACAAGAACAGTTTTACCAACTATGTTCCCCAATGTAACAGTTCATAAGTTAAGGGTAAACATATTTTTCCAGTTAAGAATAGGCGTTAATTTCACCTAAGCCAAAGTGACGTACTGCACACTGATATCGATGTTGTGCCCGTGGTTGGTCGGAGCCGAGTTTTCAGCTTCTGTTTATGTTTTATATCTTGGCTGACAAAAATTAACTTAATTGTTTTAAAAAAAAAGTTTTTACACCAAAGATAAAAAAGCAAATTCTAATGAATAGTGCTTGCATTCATTAATGGAAAAAGGTAGAGAATTTCAACCCGAATATCGTTGAGGCAGGGGGGGGGGACATTTTTCTAACCAAGCACTTTAATTATACCTAAGCACCCCGAAAGGTGCATGTGCAAGATCCAACAAAAGATCGGCAGGGTAGGTAAGAAGAGGAGACTAACAGATGGTAGAGCACAGTGAAAAATCGTATGGCGAAAAACGTAAGAAAGCAAGCGAGTTTAAGACGCGAGCGGAGTATCTTGACCATGAACTGACTATTATGAAATTCCATCGCTGGCGGGTCAACCTGCCCTTCCGGGATTACGGCATCGAAATCGAGGACTTTGTGCCGGCCATTGCCGGCACCATCGGAAAGGTTGTGATGGTAACCGCCATGGTCGCCGCCTTTGCGGCCCCGTATCATCTTTCACCCGAATTCATTGCAGAAAACGTCCGATATGAGATGCTGATCGCAGGAGCTGTCTTTGTCCTGCTTTTTTCGGCCTGCCTTAATCCGAATTCAAACCTTGCGGGCACCCACGGCCCGATGATCCCCCTCATCCCGATTGTTGCTGCAGCGGGAGGGCATCCGCTGGCGCTGGGTATTCTGATAGGCTTTTTCGGCCTACTGCTGGCCATCACAAAAGGCGGTTCCAAATTGATGGATCTGACCGGAATCGGAGTCCGGGGAGGGCTTCTGATCTATCTGGGTGTCGTTGGACTTGCAGGACAGATCGAAAGCCTTGGAAAATGGGCGGCAGCAGGCGGCGTCAGCACAGTTTCCTTTGCGGTCATCGGCGCAACCCTCCTTGTCTATGCCTACCTGGCGCGTGTCCAGAAGCGCTGGCTGGCCATCCCTCTTTGTTCCGGCATCGCAGGTATCATCGCATTCACAATGGGCGCGGACTTCAGCTTTTCTACCCTGCCGGGCCTTCCCCATTTTGATCCCATGTGGTGGTGGGGTACTGATACAGGGTGGAAAATGGGACTTCCGAACCTCGGCCATTTCATTGCCGTTATTCCGTTCTCCATTCTGGCCGTTGCCATGTGGTCGCCGGATTACCTTGGACACCGGGTATTCCAGGAACTCAACTACCCGAAAGAGGCCAAAGGCGTCCTTATGGACGTGGACGATACCATGATGGTGGCATCTATCCGCCAGGCCATCGGTTCCTGCCTTGGCGGCGGCAATATCACCTCCTCCTGGGGTACATACATGATTCCTGCAGCCATTGCCAAGCGCCCCATTCCCGGCGGTGCAATGCTAACCGGCATTTTCTGCGTGGTGGCCGGCATACTCGGCTACCCCATGGACCTTGCCATGTGGGAACCTGTTCTGCGGGTGGCGCTTATTGTTGGCGTATTTCTGCCGCTGCTTGAAGCGGGGATGCAGATGGTCAGCAACTATCAGGATTCCCAGAGCGCCGGAACCTGTATTTTTGCCTGTGCCTTTGTAAATCCTGTTTTCGGCTGGGCTGCGGCCATGCTCCTGGATAACCTGGGGCTCATTGGCGATGCCGAGCGGAGCAAATCGCTCACCTGGAATGAGAAACTTATCATCCCGGGAGCCATGTTTATCGTCTGTGTCGTCTCCCTTGGACTGGTGGGTCAGCTTCCCGGAATACCCGGCATCTTCTAAACACTTACTGCCATCCGGTCCGGGACAGCCATTTGAAAAACCCGTCTATGCCTGGCATAGACGGGTTTTATAAATGCATAACAGCAACAAGCCGTCTTCATGAAAAAGAATTGGGACGGTCGCTTTCATTACATTGAGTTGGGCTTAGGGGTATTTGGGATTATTTTCACATTCCATGCGATAAGGATTAATAGTCATAACCGGACAACACGCTGTTTTAACAACCTTTTCTGCAACGCTACCTAACAATAGTCGATTTAAACCCTTATATCCATGAGTACCCATGATAATAAGTTGCGCGTTTGCCCAGGCGGCATAATTTACAATTCCCTCTGCAATATCCCCAGAGATAACTTGTCCGTTAATAGAAGATACGCCCAAAGCATTGAACTCGTCCCTATGCGTTTCGATAAAGGCATTCATCCGTTCTTTAGCGGCATTAAGCAACTCGTCTCTCATCGCAGGTAGACTCGATTGAGGAGTAAATAATGTTGCATAATCCTCAAATTTTTCAACAACAAAAATCAAATCAAGATATGCTGAAAACTTCCCGGCAATACACGCAGCAGTATTGACAATCGTTTCTGTATTATCTGAAAAATCTATTGGGGTTACAATACGTTTGATATCTATCATAAGCGCTCCTTGTCTTTAGGGTTTAAGACTCATTTTAATGATTGTCGCTTTTTATAAAATCTGGCTGTAGTATACATATTTTGAAGCTGGCAATCTATATCAGATATAAAAAAAGCGCAATTGAGCTATGAGATAAGCGATCCCTCACTGCCGGCCAAAACAGATGTTTGGTGAAAAAGTGACTTTTGTTCCAGAAGACTTTGAAACGCAGTCATTTATATGCTAACTATTGTCTGTTGAAGAAATAGCGCAAGGATACTGCAATGAAACTTGAAGACCATGTAAAGCGAACCGAAGAACTTTTCGGTATACCAGGGCAAGATATACACCAATGGCTTGATGGCTTTTTTGATACAAGCTCATTCGAGAGACTGCTTGCAGGACAAGGCCCGGCCAATTACAACCCCTATTCCCATAGAAAATTTCGTCATTGCGTTGAGGGGTTGGAAGAAGCTTATGAAAAGTTTGAGGGCAAGTATTCTCGTGAAGAAATTAAAAATGTATTTGAAACACACGTAAAAGATGACTACAGGGGCTACCTTCCCAAAAGAGAAGACTTTAAAAACGGTACTTTCACAGAAAAATATCATGACGCAGCAGAGACAGAAGATAAAAAAATACTGAGCTTTCAGGAGGTTACAGATTATTTCCAAGGCAAATCCTACGATTATCAAAAGGAGAAAAGCGAAAAATTTTTTGATAGCTTCGGTACTCGCATTGTGTTGCCGACTATATTGGCGATAATACTCTTTATCAGTTATATATTTTTTTACGTGGTTCCTCTCTTTGAAGATAACATGCTAAACCAGAAAAAACTGATGGTCAAGGAGCTGACAGCAACAGCAGCAAGCGTCATTACACACTATCAAGAATTAGAAGAAAAAGGAGAGCTTACCCCTGAAGAGGCCAAACAGCGTACTATAGATGCAATAAAAACGATGCGCTATGACAGCCAGAATAAAAATTACTTTTTTATCATTGATATGACCCCTAAAATGATACTTCACCCCTATCGTCCGGAGCTGACAGGCAAGGATCTAAGGGACTATACCGATGAAGAAAATAAAAGCGGCAAAAAACTGTTCGTTGAGTCCGTTCGCATTGTAAAATCTGATGGAGAGGGATATTTAAGATATCATTGGCAATGGAAAGATGACCCAAACAAGAGTGCTGAAAAGCTATCCTATGTGAAAGGGATTCCCCAAAGAGGTTGGATTGTTGGTACAGGTATATATATTAATGACATTTCAGAAGAAAAAGAGTCTTTGCAGCTGCATATTTTTCAAATTGTTGGCGTTACTGTTGACGGACTATTTATGCTGTTAGCCTATTTTCTTTTACAAAGTAAACGAATTGAAAACGACCGGAAGAGGGCTGAAGCAGGTCTAAAAGAAGTTAAAGACCGCTATCGGGCGCTGGTCGAATCTTCAAATGAAGGCTACCTTCTGACGATAGACGGCAGAATTGTATATTCGAATTTCAAATTGCAACAAATGTTAGGATATACTGCCCCAGATCTTCATCAAACCGATATCTGGAATATTATATTTCCTGATATGAAAAATAACAGCAAGTTAAGAGAACACCTTATCAATAATGTATTCAAAAACGGCTCTGATTCAGGAGAATTTGAGGCTGTAGCTGCTGATTCTGTTGGAAATTATCTTGATGTTATTATTACAACGTCTCACATATTTCTATCTGAAAAACACGGGCATGTTATTTCTTTACGGCCTATTGTTCGTAAAAGCGATATTGGGATTGGAACCGCCACAAATCTTCCAATTGATTATAAACCCATTCATGAGTCTCTTATCAAAAAAATCAGGGAGAGTAATAGAATTGGGCATGTTGTCCAAAACATGAATAAACTGCCCGCAATTATTCGAGAAATGATTAATTCCGGTGCCAGGGCGAGAGCGTTGCGTACGGTGATTGGTACGACATATGATGAAGTTATCGTTCGTTGTATCGAGTTGTCAATAGATGAAATCGGTCAACCGCCAGTTGCTTTTGCATTCCTTTCTCTTGGCAGCAATGCAAGGCATGAGATGACCATGTTCTCAGACCAGGATAATGCCATCATTTTTGCAGATACCACTCAAACACCTCCCGACAAGATAAGGGCATATTTCCTGAAGCTTGGAGATAGGGTGTGCAGCAAGCTCAATGCTTCCGGTTATCATTTCTGCCCAGCGGGTATCATGGCTTTACATCCCAAATGGTGCCTTTCTGAAAAAGAATGGCATAAAAAATTAAAAACTATAATGAGCGCGCCAACAACTGACGGGTTTCGTGATTTTAATGTATTCTTCGATTTAAAATGTACTTATGGCAATAAAGATTTAGCAACCTCAATTCATTCACAAATTCAATTGTTAATGAAGCAGTACCCTCTATTTATCAGTTACTACGCGAAAAATGCGTTGATAAATAAATCGCCTCTCAATGTTTTTGGAGGGTTAAAAGCTGAACGTCAGGATGGTGCAAAAACCTTGAATCTTAAAGAGGCACTGCGTCCGATTGAGATTTTCTCAAGAATTTATGCCTTGAAGCATGGAATTAATACCGCAAATACGATTAAAAGACTGAATGACATTAGAGGCAAGGAAGAAATATCCGAAGAATTGTATAAAGAAACTGTATATATATTTAATTATATCTGGCGGCTAAGGTTTTTCAATCAGATTTTTAAACATACCGATTTGCACAAAGTGGATGATGATTTAGACATTGAAGAACTCAATAATTTAGAGGCTGGACATCTAAAAGAACTTATTGCCAGGATCTACATGCTTAGAAGAAAAATCAGTCTTGATTTTATCGAAAGCCTTCCGGCGCAAAAGGTATAAGGGCCTTGGAAACTACCGTCCCTTAAACTCCAAATTCAGTTTTGTTTGCATTTCAGAAATCAATGAATAGACTTTCTTCAAGGTTGATTTCTCAATTTCGGTTAAGCTGTTAATATTTATGGTATTATCAGGCTTCCTGAATTCTTTTAGTGCATTGGTCTGGGTATGAAACCGTAATCCCATTAAAAAATTGTATGCTTGTTTTAACTCCCCATACATGGGTTTTTGAACCACGTTTTGATTTAACAATTGTTCAAGACGTTGCAACGTATTGGTTTCAGCAATTTTGCATTTCAGGGAGAAAACCTTAATAAACGTAACAACCGGAAGAAGTATTTTTTTAATATCAAATGTTTCATTATCACCACTGGGAATGTTTCCAAAAATGTTTAACGGGGATCTGTACTGAATAACAGTTTGGGCAAGATGATAAACAAAAATGGCTTTTTTATCAATTAGCAGGTTTACATGTTTTCTTAGTTCGTCTGTGAAAAAACTATCTCCATAAATACATCTGAAATCGAAAAAAACGGCGGTGTCGATTATATTTTGAGGTTGGGGGGTGTTAATCCAGCCTGTAAATTGTTTTTTCCAATCGGATAAGGTTAACGTGTATTTTGGATTTTTGGCCATCATTCCACCTATACATAACTCATATCCAACATGGGCCAGTTGATTGTTCACAGTTTCAGCAAATTTCAGGAAATAGTTTTTAATTCTTTGGAGATTATCTTCCCCAACATCTTCAAAAATAATGGCATTATCCTGGTCGGTGGCAATGGTTTGTTCTTTTCTTCCTTCGCTGCCCAATGCAACAAAAGCAAATCTGCATGGAGGCTCACCATGGTCTTCCAAAGCAAAAGTTATGATACGATTTGTCATTGCATCGGATACTGATGTAATAATATGGGTTATCAATTCAGTTTTATTACCACTTTCCAACAATGCATTAACAAGAACTGGTATCTTGTCATAGATCATTTTAAGTTCATTAACATCTTCGGCATATTCAATTTCACTGAGGATGTAGCTTAATGAGTTATGCTGAATTTCCAGTATATCTTTACGGCTAAGAACACCGACAATTTCATTTTTATCATTTTTTACAGCCAGATGACTGATTTTTTGTTTTCTGAATTCCAAAATCACTTCGTAAAGTAAGGCCGTATTTGAAATGCAAATAATTGGGGAGGTCATCACTTCCACAAGCAGGCACTTTCCATCTTTGTCCCTTGCTAAAACGCGTTTACGCAGATCACTATCATCGACAACGCCAAGCATTTTATCACGATCGGCAATAAAAATGAGGTTCATCTTTTTCCGGTCCATTAATGAGGCGGCTTCAGCTACTGTTGCTTGAAGGTTGGCTTTTACAATCGGCTTTACAAATTGAGAAATTGGCTGGTTCATTAATACCAGCGAGCTTTGAAGTTCGCTGCTTAAATTCTGGACAATTTTTTCTGTTTGTTTTTTTCGTGATACATCTTTTGTGACCACAACATATGTTTCCTGTTCTTCAAAGAAAATTCTTGTTACAGAAATCACAACATCATGAAATACAGCTTCACCTTGTTTTACCTGGGTTTCAATGGAGCTGGATTTGTTGGTTTTTGCAACAGACTTTGAAACTTCTTCCCAGCTAATGCTGAAAATATCCTCAAATTTAGACGCAACAAGTTCTCTATGTGTTTTTCCGGTGAGCTGTTCAAACATGTGATTGGAAAAAATGATCCTGCTGTCTTTGATCATAATTGTTCCTTCTGATGAAGCTTCCACCAATGTTTTGTATTTTTGCCTTGATTGTAAAAGGTCATCTTCGGCCTTTTTTCGCCAGACTTCAATTTTAAGGCTTTGGATAATTATAAAAGCAAGAATAAGTATAATTATTGCTGATATTAATAGTGAAGTCTTTGTTAACCTTTTTTTTAAAGCACCTATTTCAGATTGTACATCATCCAGATAAATACCGGTTCCTATAATCCAACCCCAATTTTCAAAGCCTTTTACGTATGATAGCTTTGGAACAATTTGAGTAGAATCGTCTTTCCATTGCCACATGTAGTTGATAAACCCTTCGTCCATTGTTTTTACAACTTTGACTGCTTCAATAAACAACCTTACCCCTTGGGGGTCTGTGTAATCATCCAGCATTGAGTTATTGAGTTCGGGACGATAGGGGTGCATGATCATTGCTGGTTTCATATCAGTAATCCAGAAATAATCTTTTCCCTCGGCACCATATCTCATTTTTCCAATTTTTTTTGCAGCAAGGCGTTGGGCTTCCTCAAGAGTAATTAAAGAATCCTTGTATTCATCGTCATATTCTTTTATTAAACTCCATGCAGTGTTGGTCAGTTCCCTGATCATTTCCTTTTTTCTGTTCATCATGTTTTTTTCAAATGATGGTATTAGGATCACATAGATTGAAGAGATAAAAAGCAAAATGGTAAGTATGGACGGTACGATAATCGAAAAAAAGAATTTTCGTATGACTTTGTTTGACATGGCGTGTTTATTCTTTAATCTTTAGTTGTGCGTTCGTAATTTTTAAAGCTATGTGTTTTACATACCATAGAGGGGTATTTAAGAAAAGAATAAGAATTTCATTTTTTCAAGCAGTTTGAGCTTTGCATTTTTATTTTAAATTTTTGATATAAAATACAATAGGTTTTATATATTTTATTTTAATATGAATTAATATATATACAATAAGTTGGACCGTTTTTAGGATGCTTTTATAAAAAAGCAGGCGAAAGTTCTTCAAACTGACTCCTGACACACTTTGATAAAATGGACATTCAAAGATTGTCTTTATAAACATATGGTTAAACGAGGTACTACATTCAGTTTAAAATAACACTTCCTTGATTATCAAGGGTTTTGGATGAATCTGAATGTCCATTTTTTATATCAATAAAATTAAATACTTATGGTCGTTTTTGTAAAAACATGTCAGGAGTCAGTCAAAGTTGAAAAATTTTAATTCGGACATACGAAGAATACTAAGGATAAAATATGAGTCAAGACTATTTTTTATTTTTATCAAATATTGAGCCTTTTTCTTTTTTATCTGAAAAAGAGATTAAACATATATCAGACTTGATTCAAGTTGAGTTATTTAATGAAAAAAAAATATTGTTTCGTCAGGGAATATCAAGATTAGAAAAAATATATATATTAAAAGAAGGCACAGCAGAGCGCTTTTATGAATCTATAGATAAAAAAATAGTCAAAGATGCTTTACATAAAGGTGAAATTTTTGGCGGAATATCAATTCTTTTGAATGAATCTATTGCAATAAGATCTTTGGAAATACAGGATAATACCTCTTTTTATACATTTCCTAAAAACGTTTTTATATCGTTATGTGATAAATATGAGGAGTTTAAATACCACTTTACCAATATATTCGGAAAAAGAATGCTTGATAAAACATATTTAAATCTCATTGTAAAAAAAAGCAGTGATAAAGAACAATCGATACAATTTTTTAGTAATTCCATATCAAGCGTGATAAGACGGAATGTCCTTTTCTGCGGTGTAAACAATTCTATAAAAGATGCTGCAATTTTAATGAAACAGAACAGATGCAGTTCTATTCTAATAAAACAGGACGGCAGATTTATAGGTATAGCTACAGATCAGGATTTTAGAAATAGAGTTGTGGCTGCTGATTTAAAAATTTCAAATCCTATTTCAGATATAATGTCTGATCCGTTAATAAGCATATCAGAACATTCAAGTGTCTTTGAAGCCTTCATAAAAATAATGAAAACAGGTGTAAAACATTTAGCTGTAATCAACAATGAGAATGATGCAGTAGGCGTGATTTCAAATAGCGATCTTATCAATGCCCAAGGCAAACTTCCTTTTTTATTTATAAAAGAAATAAATAAGGCTGTATCCTATGAAGAAATATCAAAAAAACAAAAACAGCTCCCTCAAAGCATTTATATCTTAATAAATGAGGGTGCAAAAGCTCAAAATATAAATAACTTTGTTACTGCAATAACAGATGCGATTTTAGAGAAGCTGATAAAATTTGCTATTGAGGAAATAGGACAACCTCCTGTCAAGTTTGCCTTTATGGTTATGGGAAGCGAAGGAAGAAAAGAACAAACGCTTAAAACAGATCAGGATAATGCGATTATATTTGAAGATGTAAATGGGAAAGAATTGGAATCCGTAAATGCATATTTTTTAAGAATAGGCGAACATGTATGTAATATGCTTGATAAAATCGGATATGATTTTTGTCAAGGTGATATAATGGCAAAAAATCCCAAATGGTGTCAGCCTGTTTCTGTATGGAAAAAATATTTTAAAGAATGGATATATAACGCGAATTCCGAGGCCCTTCTCCAGATAAGTATTTTTTTTGATTTTCGTTTTGGATATGGAGATATAGGTTTAGTAAATGAGCTTAGAGAGGACTTTTTTAATCTTTTGGGCAACAGCAGGGGTTTTTTCAGGTATATGGCTGCAAACACAACTCATTTTAGAGTACCTATAGGTTTTTTTGGTAATTTCATTGTTGAATCTCAAGGTAAATTTAAAAATACTTTTGATATTAAAGCCCCTATGATGCTCGTGGTAGATTTTGCAAGAGTATATGCGCTTCAACATAAAATATCGGCTACAAATACTATGGAACGATTAGAGTTGCTATATAAAAAAAATGCAATAAGCGGATCCGATTATAATGATATCACTCATTCTTATAGCTATATGATGAATTTAAGATTTATCAATCAAATAAATGGAATCATCAATGAAGGTGGAGAACCTAATAATAATATTAATCCTAAAAAGCTATCAAGAATAGAGCAGCAGACATTAAAAGAGATATTTAAAAAAATAGAAGCGTGGGTAAAACTTCAACAGGATTTCTTAAGAGTAATATGATTTGGAAAATGTTTCTCATAAAAGACAATAAAAATAACGGATCGGTTTTAAGGGGTGAACATCAGAACTTACAAATCTGAGGGGGACTTATCTTCCGGTTTGTAATCAATAATTGCTTGAGCTTGGTCGGATGGTTCCTCCAACAAAAGCGGCAGTCCTGATTGGGAGTGGTAATCCAGACTAAGGCGATGCTTTTGGATTTCGGTCTGGCTTTCAATACTTTTTTTAGCCAGCAGGTAGCGAAGATAAACGATCCAAAGCCCTACGCCGAAAGAAATCACTAACAGTGCTATAAATATCCATTTGTACTGAATGAAAAAATCAATCCCGATGTGCCCTAGGTAGGTGAGCATGTTTGGAATGATCCAGTATGAAATCACACCAATGAATACCAAAAAGCCGATGTTGAAAATATTCATACGGCCAATGCGGTTTAAAATCGACTCCAACTTAGTCTCAGTGACTGGTTGATTTACAAGCCCTGGGTCGTTTCCCGGCACTTTCTCACCATGGAAAATCACAAGATAGGCTTTGACAACAAAGGCAAAGAGCATCATAGCCCCAATGGGTATACAGATGGCCGCCACGAACCAGGCCCGAAATGGAAAAGGTACTTTTTGGGTATTGAGTTGTACCGTGTAATTTTCAAGGGGGCCAAATACCTGCTCAAAATTATGTTTGTTGAAATCGCTTAGATTATTCCCACTGGATTCGTGTATGAGATTACCCTGGTTATCTAGAACCTGAAGGATGGATTTTTTGCCTGCCGTCATGGCCGCCAGGGCGAAAATTTCGATTTCAAGCAAGAAAATGCCCACAATAATGATAGTAAAAAGGCCCTTGTTTTCCTGCAATAGATTGGTGATTCGAGATGATTTCACGGCATTACTTTTCTTAACACTGGCACTTTGGCCAAATTATACATAGGGATAAGAATCAATTTAAATAATTTCAAAAACAGTCGATGCCAATTAATTTTTATCATTCTTGCTGTGTCTTTGTTCATTAAAATTAATACATGCTATTTTAAATTTAAAAAGGTGGGACAAACTAAAGTCCCACCCTGTAATGTCTCTTTATTGCTCAGCTTTACATAGATGTAGAGCAAACCCCTGCTGACAGGAACTCTCTGTTCATACGAGCAATATTGGTTATTTGAATATTTTTAGGACATGATGCTTCGCATTCTCTTTCGTTTGAGCAGTTGCCGAAGCCGCAACTATCCATAACTCTTACCATAGCCAATGCGCGTTTAGCTGCTTCAGGTCTACCCTGGGGAAGCAGAGCAAGATGGGAAATCTTAGCACCGACAAAAAGCATTGCAGAAGCATTCGGGCATGCAGCAACACATGCGCCGCAACCAATACATTCTGCTGCATTCATAGCAAGTTCACCGGTTTCATAGGTAACCGGGAAAATATTTGCGTCCGGAGCGCCCCCGGCTTTAGCAGTTATATAACCGCCAGCCTGGATAATCTTATCAAAGGCACTTCTATCGATAACAAGATCTTTTACGACCTTAAACGCTTTTGCTCTGAAGGGCTCAATAAATATGGTGTCGCCATCTTTGAAACGTCTCATGTGAAGCTGGCAAAGGGTAGTTCCTTTTTCTTCTCCGTGAGCATACCCGTTTACAACCTGACCGCACATTCCGCAAATACCCTCGCGGCAGTCATGATCAAAGGCAATGGGTTCTATACCGGCAATTGTGAGATTATCATTAACGATATCAAGCATTTCCAAAAAAGAGGCGTCAGTAGAAATATGCTTTGCCTGATAGGTTTCAATTTTACCTTTCTTTTCACCCCTCTTCTGGCGCCAGACCTTTAGTGTCAGATTTAAAAATTTTTCTTCCATCACTTGTAGCTCCTTTGCGTTAATTTCACACTCTCAAAAACAAGTGGTTCTGTGTTACGTATCGGGTCTTTACCTTCACCCGCATATTCCCAACCAGCTACATGGCAGAAGTTTTCATCATCTCTCTTGGCTTCATTTTCTTCTGTCTGGGACTCTTCCCTGAAATGCCCACCACAGGATTCTTGACGGGTCAGCGCATCACGGGCCAGAAGCTCGCCGAATTCAAGGTAATCAGCAAGTCTGTAGCCTTTTTCCAGAGTCTGGTTAAAATCTTTGCTGCTTCCTGTGACATCCACATTCTCCCAGAAGTCTGCGCGAAGTGCTTGAATCTTCTGGATCGCTGTTTTCAGTCCGGCATCATTACGGGCCATGCCGCAGTAATCCCACATAATCAGGCCAAGCTCTTTGTGAATATCATCAACGGTTCTCTTACCCTTAATATTCATCAGCTTGTTCAATTTCTCACTAAGCTGTTTTTCTGCATCTTTAAACGCCTGGTGAGAGGTGTTTACTGGAGACAGAGACTGGGTTGCAAGGTATCCGCCGATGGTATAGGGAAGGACAAAATATCCGTCTGAAAGGCCCTGCATCAATGCACTTGCGCCCAGACGGTTTGCGCCGTGGTCAGAGAAGTTGGCTCCACCCAGACAGAAAAGTCCCTCACGGCTTGTCATCAGGTTATAATCAACCCAGGTGCCGCCCATAACATAGTGGATGGCAGGATAGATTTTCATGGGAACTTTATACGGATCTTCATCCTGAATTTTATGGTACATCTGGAAAAGGTTGCCATATTTTGCTCTGATGACAGCTTCACCATCGCGTTTGATTGCTTCGGTAAAATCCAGATATACGGCAAGTCCTGTGTTGCCAACTCCTCTTCCTTCATCGCACGCTATTTTTGCATTACGGGAAGCCACATCGCGAGGAACAAGGTTACCGAAACTTGGATATTTACGCTCCAGGTAGTAATCTCTTTCGTTTTCAGGAATTTGATCCGGACTGCGTTTATCGCCCTTATTAATTGGAACCCAAATTCTACCGTCATTTCTGAGACTTTCACTCATCAGCGTCAGTTTAGACTGGTAGTCTCCATGCACGGTAATACATGTGGGATGGATCTGGGTATAACATGGGTTGGCAAAGGCGGCGCCTTTTTTGTAAGCAGCCCAACATGCAGAGACATTGGAATGCATACCACTGGTGGACAGGAAGTATACATTGTCGTATCCGCCTGTGGCAAGAACTACGGCATGGGCTGAATGACTTTCAATTTCTCCGGTTACCAGATCACGGCAAACAACACCCCTGGCGCAACCGTCTACAACAACGATATCAAGAATATCTTTTCTTGGGTACATTTGTACACCGCCAAGACCGATTTGACGACTTAGCTGGCCGTAAACGCCGAGAAGTAACTGCTGCCCCGTCTGCCCTCTGGCATAAAAGGTACGTTGAACCTGGGACCCGCCGAAGGAACGGTTGGCCAGAAGCCCACCGTATTCTCTTGCAAAGGGAACACCTGTGGCAACACACTGGTCAATAATATTGTTGGCATTCTGTGCAAGACGATAGACATTTGCTTCTCTTGCACGGTAATCCCCGCCCTTGATTGTATCATAAAAAAGATTATAAACGCTGTCGCCGTCACCAGGATAATTTTTTGCTGCGTTGATACCGCCCTGGGCTGCAATACTGTGTGCTCTTCGCGGAGAGTCTTGGATGCAGAAATTTTTTACCTTATACCCAAGATCTGCCAAAGTTGCCGCGGCTGAACCGCCGGCAAGTCCTGTTCCCACAACAATGATTTCAAATTTTCTTTTATTTGCAGGATTGACTCTTTTTAAATCAAATTTATATCTATCCCATTTGCCCTCTAGAGGACCTGACGGAACATTGGAATTTAATTGCATGTATCCCCCTGATTATTGATAGTTATAGCTATGATATCATATTAAAAGCGATTGGAATTAAACCAAACCCTGCCCCGACAATTACACTAAAAAGCATACCAAACCCTCTGACGATAGGCATATACTTCGGATGACTGGCGCCAAAGGACTGGAAAGCACTCCAAAAGCCGTGATTTACATGAAATGCCACCACTACCATAGAGACGATATAGAACGCAAGATACGCAGGCTTGGCAAAAACCCCGGCTGTGACATCAAAGGTAGTTAAGGTGGAATGATCGGCAAATTTCATAGAGACAAGATGAACTACTATAAAAACCAATATAAAAAGACCTGTGTAGGGCATAGTTCCCGATGCCAATGTCCGGCCGCCGGCATTTGACTTTTTCTTGTATTTAACAGGTCTTGCAGCAAGGTTTTGAAAATAGAGAATAAGTGCCGTACCGATGTGAATGAGTGCAAAAACAATCAAACCCGCTTCTGCGATGTGAATAAGTACCCCAAGCGCATGAAGATGCTCAACATAAGCATTAAACGCATCTTTTCCGCCATAAACAAACAGGTTTCCAATGAGGTGACTTGTCAGGAAGAGGCAGAAAGCGAGACCGGTTACTGCCATAAACTGCTTCTTGGCTATAGAGCAGCTAAAAGTTCGTACCAGCCAGTTCATAATTTAATCCTTTCTAAATTGGACAAGATTGCATAAATTTATGCAATACTGCCTTAAATTTTAATAAAATTAAATACTAAATCGTATTCAGCGAAAAAGTGCCAATATTTTTTTTATCTCCTCCTTTTAATCCTCCTTATTTTGACTAATATTATTAATATATACCCATTGTAATACCAAACAAAATAAAGCCCTGTCGAATGCATACGACCCATGGAAGCTTAAAATGTATAAACAATACATATTGAATTGTCAATATAAAATTATTAATTAATTTTTCTACAATTTTGGTAATATTTTCAAAGACTTCACTTTTAACACAGGTACTTCAACACGCTGTTTTTAATGAGTTTTTAATGAGTTTTTAATGAGTTTTTAATGGTTATTATTCCAGTTCGTTCATCTGCGCGTCGTTGACAGCCACTGCTGCCATATTGACAATATCCGAGACATCATCTGCGCGCTGCAGCACATGAATGGGTTTTTTCATTCCCATAAGGATGGGGCCCACAGCAACGGCATTTCCCAATTTGGCAAGCATCTTATAGGTAATATTACCTGATTGCAGGTCCGGAAAGATAAAAACATTTGCATCCCCTCTGAGGTTGGAGAAGGGATATTGACTTTTGACAATTTCCGGATCCAGGGCAACATTAGCCTGAATTTCCCCGTCTACCGTCAGCTCCGGAGCCCGTTCCTTAACCAGTTCGGTTGCTTTTTTCACTTTCTGGGTTAATGGATGCTGGACACTGCCGAAGTTGGAAAAGGAGAGCATGGCAACGCGTGGCGTGATGTCAAAACGCTGTGCCTGTTCAGCTGCCAAGATGGCGGTTTCCGCCAGTTCTTCTGCGGTCGGTTCAATGGTAACGGTGGTATCGGCGCAAAAAACCACCTCTTTTTTGAACACCATCATGTACAGGCCATGGACCTTAGACAAGCCGTCCTTTTTACCAACCACTTCTATGGCCGGCAGGATGACATCAGGATAATGGGCATTGATGCCGGAAAGCAGGGCGTCCGCATCTCCTTGTTCCACCATGATGGCGCCGAAATAATTTCCATCCTCCTGCAGACGGCGACGGGCATCATAGCGTGTCATGCCCTTGCGTTGGCGCTTGGCAAAGAGCACTTCCGAATACGCGCTAAGTTTTTCACTTTTACGAGGATTGATGATTTCCGTTCCCCGCAGCTCAATATTGAGAGCATTGGCCTTTTCGCGGATGACTTTTTCTTCGCCAATAAGAATCGGGATGGCTATCCTTTCGTCCAGGAGCACCTGTACGGAACGCAGGATTTTATCTTCTTCACCTTCCGGAAAGACCACTCGTTTAGGTGCCGCTTTTGCTTTGTTGATCATGGTACGCATGATCTCTTTTGAGCGCCCCTGCAATGCTTCCAAGTGTTCGGTGTATTTCTCCATGTCCAGAATGGGCCTGCGGGCGACACCGGAATCCATGGCTGCCTGGGCAACGGCGGGTGCCATGCGTAACAAGACCCGGGGATCAAAAGGTTTGGGTAGAAGATATTCACGCCCGAATTTGATTTCACTGTTGCCATAGGCACGGCGTACGGAATCGGGAACATCTTCTTTTGCCAGTTGGGCAAGGGCATGAACTGCCGCCAGTTTCATCTCATCATTAATGGCGCTGGCATGGGTGTCCAGCGCGCCACGGAAGAGAAAAGGAAAACACAAGACATTGTTTACCTGGTTGTTATAGTCAGAACGTCCGGTGCCAATGATAACGTCATCACGCACTTTTTTTGCCTCGTTCGGCGTGATCTCCGGATCAGGATTGGCCATGGCAAAAACAATCGGGTCTTTGGCCATGACGCGCAGCATGTCGGCGGTCAGCGCCCCTTTGACCGAAACCCCGAAAAAAATATCCGCACCTTTCATGGCATCTTCAAGGGTACGGGCATCCGTTTGTGCTGCCAAGCGTTCTTTATACGGGTTCATACCCACAGTGCGACCTTTATATATAACACCCTTGGAATCGCAGAGGATCAACTTTTTTTTGTTGACACCCATGGAAATTAACAGGTTTGCGCAGGCAATCCCGGCGGCTCCGGCCCCGTTAAAGACAATTTTGATCTCTTCAATCTTTTTTTCCACGAGTTCAAGGGCATTGATCATGCCGGCTGCGGCAATAATCGCCGTTCCGTGCTGGTCATCATGGAACACCGGGATGTTCATGGTTTTTTGCAGCGCTTCTTCGATATAAAAGCATTCCGGCCCTTTGATATCTTCCAAATTGATACCGCCAAAGGTCGGTTCAAGCAACTGTACTGTACGGATCAATTCATCGGGATCTTTGGTGTTCAGTTCAATATCAAAAACATCAATGTCGGCAAAACTCTTGAACAGGACACCTTTCCCCTCCATAACCGGCTTAGCTGCAAGCGGGCCGATATCTCCAAGGCCGAGCACTGCCGTTCCGTTGGAAACAACAGCGACAAGATTTCCCTTGGTGGTATATTCATAAGCCATATCCGGCTCTTTTTCAATTGCCAGACAGGGTTGCGCAACACCTGGGCTGTAGGCAAGAGACAGGTCTCTGCTTGTTGCGCATGGTTTGGTGGTGATGACTTCAATTTTACCCTTACGGCCACTCCGGTGATATTCCAGGGCATCAATGAATTTTGACATTGTTTATTCCTTTAAATATAGGTAAATAGCAGTCTATTTAACGCAGGATTTAGGGCAGAAAAAGAGGTATTATGTATTTTTTATATTAGGGCTATTTCTAATATAGATTAATTTTACATATAAAACAAACAGCAACTCAAAATAAAAACAGACTTTTTAAACTTAAAACCGATTAAATAAAAAACAACCCGAAAACAGGTCGGCTAAAAAGGCTTGACACGAACGGCCCGCTTAATTAGGTATGTAGCCAATACCTGATGTACAACATAAGGAAACATTGAGAAATTACCGGAAACCGCCGTTTTTTTTTTACTTTTATATATATTTTTAGACGCGTCTTTTTCAGACCCTCTGCACGGGGAGCCTTGATGTAGATTTTTTAAGAGAGAACAAAGGATCTTAAACCATTGGCGGACCGGAAACCGGGAAAGCCCATGGTTTTTTTTGCCGAAAAAATTTAATGATAAAGGAAGAGTTACCATGAAACAAAAACACCTTGTACTTGCAATGCTTGTCACTATCCTGTCGATATTTCTGGTATCAGGGGCCATGGCGGCAGACGTTTACAAAATCGGTGGCATTTTTTCGGTCACCGGAAGTGCCTCGTTTTTGGGAGATCCTGAAAAGAAAACCATGGAAATGATGGTTGAACAGATCAATGCCGCCGGCGGCATTGACGGACACATGCTTGAGGCGGTGATCTATGACTCCGAAGGAGATCCTGCCAAAGCCGTATCCGCCGTAAACAAACTGATCCACAAGGATCAGGTCATCGCCATCATCGGTCCCTCCACCACACCGACTACCCTTGCCATTGTCAATTTCACCAAGCGGGCCAAAGTGCCTTTGATCAGCTGTGCCGCCGGCATTAAAATCACCACTCCGGTGGATCCCTGGGTATTCAAAACCGCCCAGAGCGATTTGCTGGCCGTGGCAGCCGTATACCAGCAGATGCAAGCCGCCGGCATTAAAAAAATCGGCATACTCACAGTCTCCAATGCATATGGTGAAAGCGGAAAATTACAGCTTTTGGATCAGGCCGAAAAATTCGGTATCCAGGTCATCTTAAGTGAAAATTTTGGCGACAAAGATACCGATACCACTGCCCAGCTGGCTAAAATCAAGGCTGCCGGTCCGGACGCCATTGTGTGCTGGGGTACCAATCCCGGTCCGGCAGTCGTGGCAAAAAACGCAAAACAGCTGAAGATCGACATTCCGCTGTACCAGAGCCACGGGGTGGGATCACCCAAATTCATTGAACTTGCCGGAGATGCCGCCGACGGCAACATCCTGCCCACGGGCAAAATTCTTGTGACCAGCCTTTTAGATGATTCCGACCCCCAGAAGAAAGTACTTGAAGATTATCAAACCGCGTATGGAAATAAATATTCCGCAGCCGTATCAGGATTTGGCGGGTATGCATATGATGCCGTGAAGCTTCTGGCCGGTGCATTAAAAGGCAGCGGCGGAGACAAGGAAAAAATCCGGGACAATCTGGAAGCCACCAAAGGTTACGTGGGGGCCACAGGAGAATTCAACTTCACTGCCGAGGACCATAATGGCCTATCCCCGGCTGCATTTGTCATGGTGAAAATCAAAAACGGCACCTGGACCCTGTTAAAATAATATGCAAGAAATTGTCCAATATTTGTTTTCAGGTATTACCACCGGCGCCGTCTACGCCGTGATCGCCGTGGGGCTGTCCATGCTTTACAGCTCCACGGAGCTGATCAACTTTGCGCACGGGGAGTTTGTCATGATCGGGGCGCTTGCCATGGTGACGCTGTGGGTGCGCTTAAGCCTGCCCCTGCCCCTGGCCGTGGCAGGCGCTGTGGCAGCCGGCTGTATCCTTGGGCTTGTATTTGAACGGCTTGCCATCCGTACGGCCCGAAATCCTAAACCGATTACCCTGATTATTATTACAGTGGGGGCAGGCATTTTCCTAAAAGGCGCGGCCATGATTGTCTGGGGAAAAGACCCTTTCAGCATGCCCTCGTTTTCAAGCCATGAATCCATTGAAATTTTTGGTGCTGCCCTTCTGCCCCAGAGCATCTGGATTGTTACAGCCGCCCTGGTGCTGGCAGGCGGTATCCATCTGTTCCTGAAACAGACGCTCACCGGCAAAGCCATGGTGGCCTGTGCCGTCAACAAAAAAGCGGCCTGGCTCTCCGGCATCCCGTCGGAAAAAATGGGGATTCTGGCCTTTGGCATCAGCGCAGGCTGCGGGGCGGTGGCAGGGATCTTCATTGCCCCCATTACCATGAGCTCCTATGACATGGGCACCATCCTCGGGCTGAAAGGGTTTTGTGCCGCTATGATCGGGGGGCTTGGCAGCCTGTGGGGGGCCTTTGCCGGCGGACTGCTTCTGGGCATTCTGGAATCCTTGGGTGCAGGTCTCATATCGTCAGGTTTAAAAGATGCCATAGCTTTTGTGCTCCTGCTTCTGATTCTCTACATCCGGCCGGGCGGACTGTTTGCGGCCAAAGAGGCCAAGCGGTTTTAGATGATGACGGATAAAAATAAATATATCTGGATTGAATACTTAGGCTTTATATGTGCGGTGTCGGCATTTGGACTTGTCACGGAAAACACCTATTATCTTCAGATCATGACCTTTATCGGAATCAACACCCTCCTAGGATTAGGCCTTAACATGCTCATGGGGTACACCGGCCAGGTCTCTTTAGGCCATGCCGCCTTTTACGGCATCGGGGCCTATACCACGGCTATCCTCTCAGGCACATACGGCATAAACCCCTGGCTGGCCCTGGTGTGCGCGGTGGCTGCCGCAGTGCTCATTGCCTTTATTGTGGGGCTTCCCACCCTGCGACTTTCCGGCTATTACCTTGCCATGGGCACACTCGGCTTCGGCATGATTGTCAATATTGTGATTCGAGAGTGGGCCGACGTAACCGGCGGGGCATCGGGATTTGTGGGGATACCCGTCCTGGAGGCAGGCCCTCTGGTCTTCATGGCCGGACCCGGTTACTATTTCCTTGTTTGGGGCATTGTGTGTGTCGCCATGATCATTTGCCGCAGGCTTCTTGCCTCCCGCACGGGCCGTGCGCTTCGGGCTATCCATGACGGAGAAAAAGCCGCTGTTGCCATAGGTATAAACACCCACTTTCTCAAACTTGAAATATTTATGTTTTCAGCCGCCCTGGCTGCCGTTGCAGGTTTTTTGTACGCCCATTTTGTCCTTTTTATCAGTCCTGAGTCATTCGGGTTTATGTTCTCCATAAAAATAGTCACCATGGTGGTGATCGGCGGCATGGCAAGCGTATGGGGGGCGCTGCTTGGTGCAGCCGTACTGACCCTTCTGCCCGAAGTGCTCCACGGATTTGCCGAATATGAAATGATCATTTTCGGAACTGTTTTAATGGTTGTCATGATATTCATGCCCCAGGGGTTGAACCGGGGGATCATGGATATGATCCGGACAGCCCGGAGGGCCAAGGCATGATACTGTCACAACAACCGCCTGAAATCCGGGCCGAACAGATCCTTGAGGTCCAGGATCTGACCAAAATGTTCGGCGGCGTCAAGGCCCAGGACCAAATCAGTTTTTCCATTGAAAAAGGCATCGTATGCGGACTGATCGGTCCCAACGGGGCCGGGAAGACAACGCTGTTCAACATGATCACCGGCATTTACCGGCCCGATGCGGGCAAGGTGATTTTCAATGGAAAAGACATCAAAAAAACGCCGGTTCACAGACTGGTGAAAGCAGGGGTGGCCAGGACCTTTCAGCATGTGGAGCTTTTTTCATCCATGACCTTGCTGGAAAACATCATGGTTGGCATGCATGTACGCACCAAAGCAGGCTTCTGGGCCGCCGTCACCCGGATGCCGGCCATGAAAAAAGAAGAGCGAGACTCCCGCCGGCGGGCGGAAGCGTTGCTTGAATTCACAGGTCTTTCAACAGATACCCATAAAATGGCAGGCGATCTGCCCGCAGGCCGGCAGAAAACCGCACAAATTGCCCGGGCATTGGCTTCGGATCCCCTGCTGCTCCTGCTTGACGAGCCGGCTGCCGGATTGAACGCGGTTGAAACCCACGCCCTGGGCAAACTGATCCAAAAAATTAAAGAATCCGGTATCACGATGATGCTGGTGGAACATGACATGAGCCTGGTTATGGGGATGTCCGACAAGGTGGTCGTTCTGGACCAGGGGAAAAAATTGGCCGAAGGCACACCCCGACAAATCCAGCGCAATGAGGCGGTGATGTCAGCCTACCTAGGCAACGGATAATATTTGGATGAGAACTCACCCATCTGCGGCGTTGCTGCAAAAATTTGTAATCCTCACATACTATCATGTATGCTCCGGTTACAAATTTCCTTGCGCCTTGCAGCTGGGCAAGTTCTCATCCAAATAAAAAACAATCGGACAAAACTTTTTTATGCTGAAAATTAAAAACCTGAGATGCTGTTACGGAAATATTGCCGTGGTTCATACGGTAAGTCTTTCGGTGAGACAAGGGGAGCTGATCTCCATCATCGGTGCCAACGGCGCAGGCAAAAGCACCCTTTTAGCCGCGGTGTGCGGCCTGTTAAAAAACTGGTCCGGGGAGATCGAGTTCAAAGGCCGCCCCCTTAATGGCATGTCAGCACCGGCCATTGTCAGGCAGGGTATCAGCATGGTGCCCGAAGGTCGGCAGATATTTTCACCCCTAAGCGTTATGGACAACCTGAAAATGGGAGCATATACCCGGTTCAAAAAAGATGGAAAAAGCCGTGTGGCCGAAGATCTTGATATGGTGCTTCAGATGTTTCCCATTTTAAAGGAACGGGCAGGCCAGTTGGCCGGCACACTGTCAGGAGGCGAGCAGCAGATGCTCGCCATTGGCAGGGCTTTGATGGCGCGCCCTACCCTGCTGGTGCTGGACGAGCCATCCATGGGCCTTGCCCCCAAAATTGTGGAGATGATTTTTTCCACGATCCAGGATCTATCACACAGCGGGGTGACTATTCTTCTAGTTGAGCAGAATGCCAGGGCGGCTTTGAAAATTGCTGACCGGGGCTATGTGCTTGAAACGGGTAAAATGGTACTCCAGGGCAGTGCAGATGAACTTTTAGTGGATGATGATGTGAAGCGTGCCTACCTTGGCAAAGATTACGGCGACTTTTTGGACGAAAGGAATCAATAATGTCCGAACAGATAAATATGACCGCAGATATGGATGACAACGACAAGGCCCAGCGTCAACTTGAGCGCCTGCAGGCCACCGTGAACCGGGCGTGCAAAAATGTTCCCTTCCACCGAAACCGCATCCAGGAAACAGGTCTTTCAGACATTACCGGGCTTGAAGACATTGAAAAGCTGCCTTTCATGGACAGAACACACCTGGCCACCCACTATCCCTACGGACTTTTTGCCGTCCCCCTGAAGGATATTGTCCGCATCCACACTGCGCCCGGATCCGGTACAAGCCCCTCCATCAGCGGGTATACAAAAACGGATCTGATGATCTGGGAAAAAATGGTTGCGGGTGCCTATGCCGAAGCCAATGTAACGGACAGGGATATTATCCTGGTTCACCTGCCGCCGGGCCTTGCCAACTGGGCCAGGGACTACAAAGACGGGGGTGAGGCCATAGGCGCCGGCGTGATTCCCAATGCCCCCCTGTCCGTGGCCAAAACCCTGATGGTGCTCAGAGACTACAAGGTAACAACCCTTGTAAGCACCCCAGCCTTTGCCCGGCATCTGACAGCCCACATGTTTGACCGGGAGTGCCATCCCAACGAATTGAACCTGAAACAAATCATCCTTGTGGGCGAGCCGGATGACGGGCATACAGTCACCGAACTCAGGGAAAGTCTTCATGTGGATGTCTGGCTCAATTACGGCTTAAGTGAGATCCCGGGGCCTGCCATTGCCTATGAATGCCGATATCATCACGGACTGCACATGAATGATGACCACATTCTGCCCGAAATCATTGATCCTTCCACAGGCAGGCCTGTTCCGACAGGGGAAAAAGGAGAACTGGTCCTGACCACGCTGTCAGCACGTGCATTCCCGCTGATCCGCTTTCGTACCGGCGATATGGCAAAATTCTTTCCCCAGGCGTGCCCTTGTGGTGCAACCTCGACCCGGATAGAGTGGCTGGCTGAACAGGCTGATAATTACATGCTCATCTCAGGTATCCGGGTATCCCAGGCCCAAGTCAAGGAAAACCTTAAAAACGCATTAAAGATGCCGGGCATCCGTTGTACCATGGAAAAAGAGTGCCGGGCCGGAACGGACATGCTGCTGATATCCCTGATTATGGATGACCACCTGTTTTCAGATGAAATCAAACATCTGCAGCAGCTGATCACATACGCCGAAGAGACCCTGACAGAACAAAACGGCATCAAGGTGAAAATTCGCCTGATACAGCAACGGGTTTAACCTTTCAACAATAACCGATACAAATCGGGATACCTGTTCCATCACTTAAAAACTTATATATGAACCCTATTAAAATCACAAGACAGGTTAAAGCCCTGGGACTTTGCTCGGGCGGACTGGACAGCATACTATCGGCCCTTATACTCAAGGACCAGGGCATTGATGTGACCTGGATCAGTTTTGAAACACCCTTTTTTGATGCCAAGGCCGCAAAAAAGGCCTCGAAACAGACCGGCATCCCCTTGATCGTAAAAGATATTAGAGAAGCCTACATGGAAATGATGAAAGCCCCCAAAGCGGGGTTCGGCAAAAACATGAACCCCTGCATGGACTGCCATACATTGATGTTTGCCAAAGCAGGCGCCATAATGGCGCAAATAGGGGCTGATTTTTTATTTTCAGGTGAGGTGGTGGGGCAGCGGCCAAAATCCCAGACAAAAAGCGCCCTGCGCTATGTTGAAAAAAATTGCGGTTATGACGGCCTGATACTTCGTCCTTTAAGTGCAGGCATACTGCCCGAGACCATTGCCGAACAAAAGGGGCTTGTGGACAGAAGCCGCCTTCTGTCCATCAGCGGTCGGAGCAGAAAACCCCAGACCGCCCTGGCAAAAAAGTACGGCATCACGGAATATCCCTCTCCGGCCGGCGGATGTCTGCTCACGGACAAGGGCTATTCCCAGCGGTTAAGAGATCTTTTATATGTCCAGAAAACAGAAGATAAAACCCAGCTGAACCTGCTTAAACACGGCAGGCACTTCCGCCTGGACAGCAGATCCAAACTTGTGGTGGGAAAAAATAAGGCAGAAAACAAACGGATCATGGATCTCTACGATCCCCAAACCCACATCCGGCTTCGCTGTACCCACCTGCCCGGCCCCGACGCCCTGGTTTTCGGACAGACCGATGAGGCCGCCCTGCACCTGGCCGCTACGATCACATCCGGATACACCAAAGCATCTGCCGGTGCGTTAACTACTATTAGTGTTTTTCAAAAACAGGGAACAAAGGAGATAGAGGTTGTCGCACCGGAATCAGGAGCATTTCATAATCTGTTGATACAATCCCCCTGACCCGCCCCAGCCCTTTTTCTTAACCTTGCTCTTAATCTTACTCCTGTTATTCATCATCATGGGAACCGGGTAAAGCAAGAGAATTAATATTTGGACGTAGAATTGGGCTTAAAATGTTTATACTTTGTTGACACAACTTCTTTTGTGCTGCAATGTATGTTTATACAATGCTTAAACTCTTGAAGGAGCACAAAATGACAGAACTCGTGATTAAAAAGTGGGGTAACAGCTTGGCAGCAAGGATACCAAAAGTGATTGCTGACATGATTCAGCTTGAAAAAGATCAGATCGTTACCATTGAGGCGAAAGACGGAAGGATTATTATTACCCCTATCAAAAAGAAGAAAGATTATACACTTGACGAACTTTTAAACCAATGTGATCCCAAGGCTGTTGCCTTGAATGCCGAGGATAAGGCATGGTTGAACGACAAGCCTGTAGGAAAGGAATGGTAATGGCCGCAAGATCTGAAAAAAAAGTGTTTATTCCTGAGCGGGGCGATCTTGTCTGGACAGATTTTGACCCTGCCGCTGGTCACGAGCAAATGGGGCATCACCCTGCCCTGGTCCTTTCTCCTGCTATTTTCAATAAAAAAATTCTCCTGGCTTTGGTCGCCCCGGTCACAAGCAGGGTCCGGGGACATGGTTTTGAAGTAGTTTTAGCCGGAGAAAAGATTTCCGGTGTTATTCTTTGTCATCAGGTCAAGACAATTGATTTTGTGGAAAGAGGTTTAAAGTTTGCTGAAAAGGCCTCTGCTTCAGTGGTAAGTGACGTTTTGGCTAAAGTAAGGGCACTTGTAACAGAATAAGGACTTTCAAAGCGAAGACTACTTGTAGGACAGGCTCAGTTTTTTAGGTAAATAAGCACCCAAGACTATCCCGTTGATTTATCGGTCGTTCCCCACAATACTTTTGCTATTGAATGCTTTTTTGAAATAGGCCTGAGCGTGGAATAATACCATTATTGTGGACCTTGGCATTTCTCATTTTCACCTTTTTGAAAAAGAAATTTAACAGGGCATTCAATTGATTGTTGCAATTTTGAAATTAGGGATGTTTAATCTCTGATAATCTTGATTATCGTTTTTGACCAGCCTGTGTGAATTGGTTGGATAACATTCAAATTTTCAGGATATCCAGTTAAAAACTGGGTAATAAGCGGATATACAGAACCACACATCATATTGTTAATCTCTATTCCTGGGGTAATAAAAATGGATAAAAAAATAATGCTCATATCAGTTTTGGTCTTTTCCCTTATCTTTTTCAGCGGGGTGCTATATTTGGCTGTGGCCGACGGCGACCACAAAGAAAAGAAATGGTATCAAAAAATCTTAGATCATGATGATGACGACCACAAAAGTAAACACAGGGAAAGGAAGCGTGAACGTAATAGAGATGATGATCACCATGAAAGCTACCTGAGACAAGTCAATAATCCGACCTACAAAGACGAATGCGGTGCCTGTCATTTTGTATATCAACCCGAACTATTACCTTCAGCTTCTTGGATGAGAATACTTTCAAACCTTGATGATCATTTCGGTGAAGTTGTCGAACTCGACGATGATTCAAAAACGGTAATTTCAGATTATCTTAAAATAAATAGTGCAGACAACAGTTCTGCCAAGCGAGCAGTTAAGATTATGCGCAGCGTAGGTAATCAGGTTCCGTTGAGGATTACCGATATTCAATATATAAAAGAAAAACATCATGAAATATCTTCGAACGTCCTTAAGCGAAAAACCATTGGGTCGTTATCGAACTGTTCTGCATGTCACACAACTGCTGAAAATGGTATTTATGAAGATGATAATGTGATTATTCCTAAATAAGGTTCTCAATGTCGGGTGTTCAGAGTAGCAGTTTCATATAAAAAAGACAGTAATATGATAATTGACAAAAAAAACGATATTAAGGACCGTCAGAGAGCCGCCGAATTAGTTGTTAATGTAGGACTATTATTTAATGCTATCCTCGCATTCGTGAAAGTTTCAGTCGGCATTATAGGGCATAGTCAAGGGCTACTTGCAGATGGCATCAACTCAGTCTCTGACGTGATTTACTTTGTTGTGGTGAAAATTTTTGTTCGGCTGTCGGGTAAGCCCGCTGATTCTAAACACCCTTATGGCCATCATCAACTTGAGAGTATTGCGGCTTTAGTTGTTGGTGCATTCGTGATTACCACTGGTGCTGCTATATTTTGGGATTCTGTCAATTCAGCATTCGATCTTTTTGTGGGAACCGCCCCACAGTTTAAGGTACGAATGTTTGTACTGGGTGTGGCATTGGTTACGATTATTTCCAAGATTTTTCTCACGCTACATGCCAACCGCATCAGTCAGAAAACCGGGAACTTGGCAATCAGCGCGCTGGCTAGAGATCACAGAAACGACATTTTTGCTTCCATGGGTGCTGCAATCGGCATTATTCTCAACATGTTGGGAATCGCATGGGGTGATCCGTTGGCAGGCGCTGTCGTGGCTTTAATCGTTGCAAAAACCGGGCTGGATATCCTTCAAGAAGCATCTTCGGACCTCATGGATAATGTTCCCAGCAAAGAAATTGCCAGTCGGATACATGAACTTCTTGATGGTGTGGAGGAAATTAAATCAATCGAAGACATCCATGCACACAGATTTGGCCCGTACCTGGTGCTGAATCTTACCATTGGTATAGACGGTGATTTAAGTGTAAAGGATGGCGATAAGATTGCCGACACAGTTGAGATTAAGCTCATCTCAAGCCTTGAGATGCTTCGCAAGGTTTATGTGCATTACCATCCGGTGAACATTAAAGACCTCTATTATTGATCCACATTAATTTCAACAAGCCAAATGAAGACGGATAAACCGCTTATTTGGGGTGGTTAAATCGCAAAGAGTCATAACTTTTGAGGAATAGAAGAGCGACAGATATGTCTATTATCAAACACCCAAAGGCAGTATTGACGGGGCGTTGACTTCTTATATTATTCATTCCTGTTGAAGCTAAAAGGTCATATTCAAAAAGTGTTAACTCCTATCCTACATTTCGCTTGTTTCTGTAACTATTTTAATTTATAAGAAATAAAATTATGCATTCTCACTCAACTTTAACTCCACTATTAATAAATTCAAATAGTTATGAATTAAAGAGCGAAATGTAGGTCCTATGAGACTTTTCGTACCTTTGTCGGAATAAGGCTGATTAAGAACAAGAACAGGAACACGATGAAGTATCAATTCATTTGCGGTGAACTCTATTCCATCCGGGCTGCCTTGAGCTGCCCACAGGCCGCAGAAATATCATCCCCCTTACTTTTCCTGACAATAGCTGTCATGTTCCGATTTAAAAGAATGGTCAAAAAGGCGTTGATCCGATCCCGTGAAGGCCTTTTAAAGGGTGCTTGGGGATGTTCGTTAAATGGAATAAGATTCACTTTTGCCCGAATGGGAGAAAGCAGGCGGACCAGATCATGGGCATGGGCATCACTGTCATTGACCCCGCTCATCAGAATATACTCAAAGGTAATTTTGTTCCTGGGCTTCATCTCAAATTCTTTGCAGGCCGCAAGCAACGCCTCAATGGGCCAGGTACGGTTGACCGGCATCAGGCTTGAACGCAGCTCATTGTCTGTGGCATTGAGCGACACTGCAAGGTTGACTTCGGTATCAAGGCCCAGCTGAATGATTTTAGGGGCAATGCCGGAGGTGGAAACCGTTACCTTCCGACAGGAAAACTTCATCCCGAAATCCGTATCAAAAATCACACCAAGGCTGCGCAAAAGGTTATCATAATTTGCCAAAGGCTCCCCCATACCCATGAACACGATATTGGACAAAGACAAAGGTTCGATGCCCTGTTGGGCAACAAATCTTCGGGCATCCCGTACCTGACCTAAAATCTCTCCCATGGTCAGGTTTCTTTTAAACCCGGTTTTGGCGGTCAGACAGAACTTACAGTTCATGGCACATCCGGCCTGGGTGGACACACAAAGGGTATAATGATCTTTTTCAGGTATGAGAACACTTTCCACATACTCCCCGTCTGCCAGTCGATGCAAAAATTTCTTTGTGGCATCAACGGAAGTTTCCATGTTTTCAAGTTCCAGTGTTCCCAGAAAAAAATGCTCGGCCAATTCCCCCCGCAGCGCCTTGCCCAGGTCGGTCATCTCTTCGAAGCTGCCGGCAAGCTTCAGGTGGAGCCATTTGAACACCTGGTCAGCCCTGAAACGCCGTATTCCTTTATTTTCAAACCATTCACCCAGATCCTGCCGGGTAAAATCCAGTATATCTTTCATTGTACGCACCTGCATAATTTTATTATTTTCTTGACATTACACGGATTATTTATTAATTTCAACGATTTGATTTGACACTGAGAAAAAGGTTATCTTGCACATGTTTGACGATTTAAGCGACCGGCTGGATTCTGTTTTTAAGAAACTAAGAGGGCACGGAACCCTTACCGAGAGAAACATTGAGGACGGCTTAAAACAGGTCAGATTGGCACTTCTGGAAGCCGATGTCAATTATAAGGTTGCAAAAAATGTCATTTCAGATATAAAAGCCCGAGCCCTTGGCCGGGAGGTTATGCAAAGTCTGACCCCGGGGCAGCAGGTCATCAAGATTGTAAACGAAGAATTTACAAAAATGATGGGCTCCACCCACCAGGAACTGAACTTTGCCGCCACCGGAGCATCATCAATCATGCTGGTGGGACTGCAGGGTTCCGGCAAAACGACCACAGCTGGCAAACTGGCGCGTTTTCTGCGCAAAATCGGCAGAAAGCCCTATCTTGTGCCTGTGGATGTGTACCGTCCGGCAGCCATAGACCAGCTGACCAAGATAGGCAAACAGATGGACGTGCCGGTATTTGAATCCACAACCGACATGAAACCGCTCAGGATCTGCCAGGATGCAAAGCTTGCCGCAAGGGAGCTTGGCTGCGACACCCTGCTCATTGACACCGCAGGGCGATTGCACTTGGATGACGCGCTCATGGTCGAGCTTGAAGAGATCAAAAAGGGCATCAACCCGGCAGAAATTCTTCTGGTGGCAGATGCCATGACCGGCCAGGATGCGGTGAACATTGCCGGTGAATTCGACAAGCGGCTTGATATTTCAGGCTTTGTGCTGACCAAGATGGACGGTGATGCCAGAGGCGGTGCAGCGCTCTCCATCAAAGCGGTGACGGGCAAACCCTTAAAGTTCATCGGTGTGGGTGAAAAGAGTACGGCACTTGAGCCCTTTCATCCGGACCGTATGGCGTCCAGGATTCTCGGTATGGGAGACACCCTGTCTTTTATTGAAAAGGCAGTGGATGCGGTTGACCAGAAAGAAGCCCAGGCCCTTGAAAAGAAACTGAGGAAAAACCAGTTTACCCTGGAAGATTTTAAAAACCAGATGCAGCAGGTCCGCAAAATGGGATCAATCAAGGATCTTTTGGGCATGCTGCCCGGGGTAAATAAAAAGATGCTCAATGATTTGAACATCAGTGATAAAGAATTTGTAAAAATAGAGGCTATTATCAATTCCATGACTCCTGATGAACGGGCCAAACACGCAATCATAAAAGCATCGCGAAAAAAAAGGATTGCCCTTGGTTCGGGGACATCGATTCAGGATGTGAATAAACTGCTTAAAAGCTATACCCAATCCATGAACATGGTGAAAAAATTTAATAAAGGCGGCATGAAATCCCTTCGGGGAATGCTTCCATTTTAAGGAGAGAACAAGAATTATGGCAGTAAAACTCAGACTTACTCGTAAAGGCACCAAGAAGAAACCCTTTTACAGAATTGTTGCCGCCGATATTCAGGCACCCAGGGACGGCAAGTTCCTTGAAGCCGTCGGTACCTATGATCCCATGCAGAATCCGGCCGTTATCACCCTGAAACAGGACCGGGTGCAGTACTGGCTGGAACAGGGTGCAACACCCACCACAACGGTAAAAAGTATCCTTAAAAAACAGAGTGCTCAAAGCGTTCCTGCCTAAGGGTACCTTAAAAGAACAGAACCGCTGTAGACGCCTTGAAAACGGCCGGGCCCCTTATGTCATTGATTAGGAGACGTTTTTATGAAAGAGCTGATTGAGTATTTAGCAAAGGCATTGGTAGACAATCCAGATGAAGTTCAGGTATCTGAAGTGACAGGAGACCAGACTTCGGTGCTTGAACTCAAGGTGGCAAAGGAAGACCTAGGCAAGGTTATCGGCAAACAGGGCAGATCCGCCAGGGCCATGAGAACTATCCTGAGTGCCGCGGCCACAAAAATGAAAAAACGCACGGTACTGGAAATCATCGAGTAGTTCCATGGAATGTTCGGATACCTGGCTGACCATCGGCAAGATCACGGGCGTTCACGGCCTTGGGGGCAACCTTAAAGTTTGGTCCTGGGCCCAGTCGCCCGGCACCTTTACCCCAGGGCTTGCCGTGGTACTCAAAGATGAGGACAAGACCCTGGACCCTGGCCGGGAATATGTGATAATCCGAACCGGCAGGTATAAAAAAGGCGTACTTTTAACCCTTGAAGGGGTCAGTACCCGGGAAGCCTCGGAAGCCCTTGTGGGGAAGCTTGTCATGGTTGATAAAACCAACCTGCCGGACCTGGATGAAGATACCTGGTACTGGCAGGATCTGATCGGGTTGACGGTTGTAGATACCTGTAAAGGCGAAGTTGGAAGCGTTGAGCAGCTTTTCCCCACAGGTGCGGATGATATCCTGGTTGTTACAAATAAAACGCCCCAGGGTAAACAGGAAGTGCTCATCCCGATGAATGCCGTATTTATCAAGGATATAAACCTTGAGACCGGGGTAATTTCAACACAGTTGCCCGAAGGTTTCATCACGGACTGATTTTCCGATGAAGTTTACCGTATTGACACTGTTTCCGGAATTTCTGGAGGCTTTTTTTGCCAACGGCATCATGGCCAGGGCTTTGAACCGGAAGGTTATCAGCGCAGACAGCATCAACATCCGGGATTTTACTTCAGATCGGCATAACAGTGTAGATGACCGCCCCTATGGCGGGGGAAGCGGCATGGTAATGATGCCCGGACCTTTGGAAAAAGCCATTGATTCTGCCAGACAGACGTCTCCCAGCCCTTGGGTGGTGTATTTAAGCCCCCAGGGCAGACCCTTTACCCAGGCCCGGGCCTGTGAACTTGCCGCAAATCGACAGGACCTTATTTTAATCTGCGGCCGGTACGAAGGTATTGACGAGCGGGTCTATGCCCGCCAGGTGGATGAAGAGATCTGTGTCGGAGATTTTGTGATGACCGGCGGAGAGATTGCTGCCATGGCCGTTATTGATGCCGTTGCAAGAATGACCCCCGGAGTGCTGGGAAACAATGAATCATCCCGGTGTGAATCATTTATGGATAACCGTCTGGAATATGCCCAGTATACCCGGCCCGAGAGGTACGAGGAAATGGGCGTACCCGGTGTGCTTTTGTCCGGAAACCATGAAAAAATCCGGCAATGGCGGAGGCGCTCTGCTCTGGAACGAACATTTATCAAGCGTCCGGACCTCTTTGAAACCCGGGTGCCGGATAATGAAGAAAAAGAAATTTTACGGCAGTGGTGCCGGGAGCTTGAGGCACTGATTGATAAATGAGTACAACAGATGAACCAATAGATCAAGGCCCCACACGCCAGGGGTCGGAAACTGAACATAACACGCCGAATCTTTACCTGGCATTGATCCACTACCCTGTGGTCAATAAAAGAGGAGAAATCACGGGTTCAGCCCTGACCAACATGGACCTGCATGACATTGCCAGGGCAGGCCGGACATTCGGTGTAAAGGCATATTACGTGGTCACCCCCTATGAAGACCAGAGAACCCTGGCCTTCCAGATCATGGAACACTGGACAAACGGCCATGGCGGAAGGGTTAATCCGGCACGAAAATCCGCCCTTGAACGGATCAGGGTGGCGGATACATTTGAAGCAGTCTGCAATGATATAGAAAATGAACAGGGGCAGGTCGTGATTAAAGTAGCCACCAGCGCCAACACCCGGCACCCCACACACAGTTGCAGAAAACTTGGACAGGAATTGAAGGGTAATGCCCCCCATGTGATCGTGTTTGGTACGGCATGGGGGCTGGCACCGGAAGTAATCAATCAGTGTGACCATATCCTTGAGCCCATACAGGGGGCAGGATCATATAATCACTTAAGCGTCCGGTCCGCGGCATCCATATATTTAGACAGATTAATAAACGGCTGAAAAAATAGAAGGAAGAAAACATGACAGCAAACCTAATGCAAAAAATTGAAAGAGAACAGATGCGCCTTGACATCCCGGATTTCGACTCCGGGGATACCGTAAAGGTCCATGTAAAAATCAGGGAAGGTGAAAAAGAACGCGTTCAGATTTTCGAGGGCGTTGTTATCAAAAAAACCGGAGGCCTTTCAAGCGCCCGGTTCACCGTTAGAAAGATTTCCGGCGGCGTAGGTGTTGAAAGAATTTTCCCCCTTCATTCCCCTGGCCTTGACAAAGTTGAACTGGTCACCCGGGGACGTGTAAGAAGATCAAAACTTTACTATTTGAGAAATCTGCGCGGCAAAGCGGCAAGAATCAAAGAAAAACGCTTTGCCTGATACCCGTGCCAATTTTCCAGCCGATATGCTGGTCTTTGAAAAGCAGGCTATGTTGGATGGATATAAAATAATTGCGGGTGTTGACGAGGCCGGCAGGGGACCCCTTGCCGGCCCTGTCGTGTCTGCGGCGGTGATCCTGCCTGAAAATTTTGATATTCGCGGCATCAATGATTCTAAAAAACTTTCCGAAAAAAAAAGAGCGGCGCTTTTTCCAAAGATCCAAAGCCAGGCCATAGCATTTGGCATCGGTATAGCCGACCACGGAGAAATTGACCGGATTAATATTTTGCAGGCATCCCTGCTCTCCATGAAACGGGCGGTTGACGATTTAGGACTTATCCCGGATTATCTGCTCATAGACGGCAAGTTTACCATAGACAGTAACATAGACCAGCGTCCTGTCATTAAAGGGGACACCTTGAGCCTGTCCATTGCAGCAGCCTCTATTCTGGCCAAGGTCACCCGGGACCGGATCATGACGGACCTTGACTTACAATATCCTGAATATGAATTTAAGCGCCATAAAGGATACCCAACCAAAGCCCACAAGCAGGCGATCCTGGCCCATGGCCCCTGCCCCATTCATCGCAAAAGTTTCAAGGGCGTAAAGGATATATGAGCCTTGGGGGAATAGCGCTTGGAAAAAAGGGAGAACGGGCGGCCCGGAAGCTTCTTTTATCCCGGGGCTATAAAATATTGGAATCCAATTATTCAACCCCGCAGTTTGAAATCGATATCATCGCAAGAGACGTTGACACCTTATGCTTTATTGAAGTGAAAACCCGGACAGGCGTAAAAAAAGGCTTACCCCGGGAAGGTGTAACAACAGCCAAGCAAAAAAAAATTATCATGGGCGCCCAGTACTATCTAAGCCTAAATAAAATCACCAATACCCGGCTGCGGTTTGATGTGGTGGAAGTGTTATACAAGGACGCTTCACACACCGCCTGCGACATCACTGTGATCCCCAATGCCTTTCAAGGATCTTAAGATGTCCGGCACTCTTTATATCGTGGCAACGCCTATAGGCAATCTTGAAGATATGACATTCCGGGCGGTACGCATTCTAAAAGAGGTGGACCTGATTGCGGCCGAAGACACCCGTCACTCAAAAAAACTGCTGGGTCATTACGGCATCACAACCCCCGCGATTGCCTGTCATGAGTACAATGAAACCGAAAAAGCCCATGACCTGATCCAACGGCTTGAAACCGGGACCACCATCGCCTTGATCAGCGATGCAGGTACGCCTTTAATTTCAGATCCCGGTTACCGTCTGGTTTCCCAAGCCCAAGAAAAAGGCATACCCATAGTGCCGGTTCCCGGATGCAACGCGGCGCTTACCGGATTGAGCGCATCCGGCCTGCCCACGGACACCTTTATCTTCCTGGGATTTCCGCCTAAAAAACAGGGCCGCCTGGAGAGCTTTCTCAATGATGCCGCCCGTCACAAGGCCACACTGATATTTTATGAATCCCCCAGGCGCGTTATCCGGCTGATATCTTCAGCCATAACGGCGTTTGGCGACCGTCAGGCCTGTCTTGCCAGGGAATTGACAAAACAGTATGAGGAGTTCATTCCTGGGCCCTTATCTCTTATTTTATCCACCCTTGAGGTAAGGGAGAGCGTCAAAGGCGAATGTGTCCTGTTTATTAAAGGCGCGGATGAACAGCCCGCCGATTTATCTTCAGACCAGATAGAGATCATGATCATGGATGGCCTGAATCAGAATATGCGGACCGGTGAGCTTGCAAAAAAAATAGCTGAACTTGCCAACTGCCCAAAACCCAAGGTTTACGACATGATTTTAGCCCTCAAAAAACGTTCTTAAACATTTAGGTACATCCCCCTCCACCTTAATCCGGGATTCAACTACTACCGATGACGCACAAAACAGTGACTATACGCTACAGGTTGATAAACCCCTTGCCAAATCAGGGCCAAAAGCCTTATAAGGGATAAAATATTTGCAAAGTGTGAGAATATTGTTAGGATTGCAATTCTAATAAAACGGACAGACGTATTTCGTCTCGAATAGATATCCAACCTTCACAAAGGAAATAAAAACACCATGAGCATTGAAATATGCTATGTCATCTTAGGGATGCTGATCCTGTTTGCAATTTTTGATCTGATTGTTGGAGTCACCAATGATGCAGTGAATTTTTTAAACTCCTCAATCGGATCCAAGGCTGCACCGTTTAAAGTGATCATGATTATTGCCAGTGCCGGTATTCTGGCCGGCGTTACTTTTTCTGCAGGCATGATGGAGGTTGCCCGGAAGGGTATTTTTCATCCCGAACTTTTTACCATGCCCGAACTTCTGATCATGTTTCTGGCTGTCATGATCACAGACATCCTGCTTTTAGATCTTTTCAACACATATGGTCTGCCTACCTCCACGACCGTATCCGTTGTATTTGAGTTGCTCGGGGCTGCCGTTGCCCTGTCCATGATAAAACTTGCAGCCCATGCTTATTCGGGTCTTGGACTTTTAGATTATATCAACTCGACCCAAGCCATCACAATAATCTTTGGGATATTATTATCCATTATCGTGGCGTTTGCATCAGGTGCAACTATTCAGTTTATAGCCAGACTTATCTTTACCTTTAATTATGAAAAACGGCTGAAATATTATGGCGCGTTATGGGGCGGTCTGGCCCTTACCGTCATCACCTTTTTCATCCTTGTAAAAGGAGCTAAAGGGGCTACGTTCATGGATCCACAAATGGTGGCATGGATAAATAGCCACTCGTTAATTATCATGGGCAGTATCTTCGCAATCTCAACTATCATCCTTCAAATTCTTATCAGCGCATTCAAAATAAATATCCTTAAACCCATTGTTCTTTCCGGCACCTTTGCTCTGGCCATGGCATTTGCGGCCAACGATCTTGTTAATTTTATCGGTGTGCCGTTAGCAGGCCTGAATGCCTTCAAAACTGCTCTGGCCTCATCGGATCCCATGAATATCACCATGGGGGCACTGGGGGGAAAAATACACACCCAGACCTTTATCATGCTCATTTCAGGCGCCATCATGGTGATCACTCTCTGGGTATCACGCAAGGCAAAGACAGTCACCGAAACCGAAATCAGCCTGGGCCACCAGGATGAATGCATGGAGCGGTTCGAATCCGTCTGGCTCTCCAGGCGCATCGTCAACCTGTTCCACAGCCTGTTTGCCTCTGTCAAAGCCGTGTTCCCCACCGTCATTGGTGAAATTGTGGCCAAAAGAATCAGCCCGATCCCCGAAGATACCCATGTCGGGGGAAAGGAGAAACCATCATTTGATCTGCTGCGTGCGTCCGTAAACCTGATGGTGGCATCTGCCGTGGTCTCCCTGGCCACGTCTCTAAAACTGCCTTTATCCACCACCTATGTGACGTTTATGGTGGCCATGGGGTCTTCCTTTTCAGACCAGGCCTGGGGCAGGGAAACCGCCGTATACCGTATCACCGGCGTTTTGACAGTGATAGGTGGCTGGTTTATGACTGCCTTTATTGCCTTTGCGGCGTCTTTTATCTGCGCCTATATCATCTACTATTTCAAAATGCCCGGTGTCGCCGGCCTGATAATCTTTGTCTTTTTTATGATCCACAGGAACAAAAAGCATCACGAAGGCACTGAAAAGACCAAAGAGGAGATCACCATTTACCACCTCGAAGAGGTGGTAAATTTCCCGTCTTCTGTTTCAGCCACATTTGACCATCTTGCCCTTCATCTTCGGAGTATACGGCTCTCTTTGAAAACCACGTTTAATGCACTGTTTGAAGAGGATTTGGATACCTTAAGGGAGCAGCGCAGGAAGGTCAAGCAGTTCCAGATGAGCAGCAATATAATCATTGCAAATATTTTTAAAGTGTTACGGCTCCTGCAGCGCACGGATCACAAGGGGTCTTACAACTATTACCAGATTATTCGGCGCCTTCAAAAACTGAACGATGGACACAGAGATACGGTGATCAGATCCACCATGCATGTGGCCAACCGCCATAAAGGGCTTTTACGGGCCCAGATTGAGGAACTCAAAGAGGTCAAAACAGAAATGCTTTACATTTTTGAGCAGGTTGAAATCGCATTTAATAAAAAGGATATTGTGGACTGCAACCACATCGGAGCAAGGTTCCACTATCTCAGAGATCTTGTGGATGAATACAATGCCAATCAGATTGCCAGAATCAGGGAAGAGACCTCAAAGACACGCCTGAGCATCATGTACTACGCCATTTCAGGCAATTGCGTCATGATGGCCAAACAAACCGTTAAGCTGTTGGAAATATTCAATGAGGCACTGCCCTCGGAAGACGGCGCTAACGCATGCAGAGGACTGCATCTGGATTGATCTTGTTTTTGGAAACCTGGAAGAAAAATCAATAATATTTAGCCGGGAATTAAATTCAAGCACAAGCACCGGATCAAGTTCGCCATTTTCCGTTTAAAGTAAAAATTCAAACCGTTGGCAACTTGCCAAATAAAAAAGCGGCCCTTTCCAGTCAAGGAAAGGGCCGCCTTAATTTAGATCATCACCAAACAGATGTCAGTGAAGGAAAATCCTTTAATTACATCTTGGTGCCTTGTGCATGGCTCTGCAGTTTTACTTCAACCTTTTCGGTCAGGCTGGCATAGTATTCTCTAAGGATAACCAAAACTTCTTCACGGCCAAAGTGATCAACAACAGGTTGGTTGTTGGACAAGGCGTGACGCAGTTTGGTACCGGAGAGGATAACACGGTCGTCTTTGCCATGGGGGCAGGTTCTCATGGAAGCCATACCGTCGCATTTGTGGCAGTAGAAGGTCCAGTCGATTTTCAAAGGTGCGCACAGCAGGCGTTTGCCTGGGTCTTCCGGAGTGGGGATGGTATCAAAAATTTCCTGGGCTTCGAACAGGGTGTAGAAGTCACCAACGCCGGCATGGTCACGACCGATGATCATCTTGTTAACGCCGTAGTTCTGGCGGAAGGTGGCATGAAGCAGGGCTTCACGGGGACCGGCATATCTCATGTCAAGGGGGTAACCGGCATTAATAACGTGTTCCGGTACAAAGTAACCCTTGATCAGGGTGTCGATACATTTGATACGTACTTCTGCGGGGATGTCGCCAGGTTTCAGGTTACCGATCAGGGAGTGGATCAGAACGCCGTCACATACGTCAAGGGCGATCTTGCACAGATGTTCGTGGGATCTGTGCATGGGGTTTCTCAGCTGCATGGAAGCAACGTTTGCCCAGCCTTTTTCATCCATGATAGCGCGGGTTTCTGCCGGGCTCAGATAAACGCCTTTGAATTTTTCGGGGAACTCGCCTTCGGAGAGTACTTTTACAGGACCAGCCAGGCAGAATTCTTTTCTGGCCATAACCATTTGAACGCCGGGATGATCTTTCAGTGCGATTTCCCAGAATACTTTGTCAGCGGACTCTTCGCCATGACCTTTGTAAACTTTTTCACATTCCCATTTTTTCTCGGCTTCGGTCATTTCGAATTTTTCTTCGATCTTCATGGTGGCATAGATCTCACCATTTCTTTCCAGGGTGATCTCATCGCCAACTTTGATTGCTGCGGCATCAGCAGCAGAAGCGTCGAGCATAACAGGAACTGGCCAGAAAGTACCATTAGCCAGCAGGAAGTCTTCGCAAACGCCTTTCCAGTCAGCTTTGGTCATAAAGCCGTTCAGCGGAGAGAAACCGCCGATACCGAGCATGATCAAGTCGCCTTTAACCTGGGAAGAGATTTCGATTTTTTTCAGACCTGCGGCTTTTTTCAATTCAGCTTTCAGAGCAGCGCCTTCAAGCTTACAACATACAAGACCTTTCCCGCCATGGGGTGCAACTAATTTAGACATATTACGTCATTCTCCTTATCTATGGTTAACTGCCATTATATGTGTCAAATACCTTGACCCGGCACCTGACTTCAATTTTATTTAAAAATCTTGTAAGATTTAATGATGATTGGCTGATTTGTCAAGAATTATATTTGCTTAACCTTAACAGTTCTCCCACCTCATCCATGGATACTGCATGGGCGTGGGCTTCAAGCCCGGGCTGCTTAAATGCTATGAACCAGGTACCAGCCGATTCAGCCGCCTTTTTATCGTATATAGAATCCCCGATAAACACAAGCTGTTTAGGCACCAGCGCATACGCCCCCATAATTTTTTCGAGCTGGTCAGGAAAGGGTTTGGGATTTGCCACATCCGATGCCGTGACAACAATATCAAATGACTTTTTCAGCTTATGTTCAATCAGTACACGTCCCATGGTATTTGTCCGGTTCGTGGCCACACCGCGCACCAGGCCTGCCTGCTTTATTGCATCAAGCAACTCAATAAGGCCCGGTTCCATAAGCATCAAAGGCACCACACTTTCATAACCGATACTTTTAATCATTTTGTATACAGGCTGGTGGTCATCCATTTCCGGATAAAGATATTCAACAGCAGCCCTTACCGTCATCATATGAATATTTTCAAACTGCTCATCGTCAAGAGGAGCTTTATTAAAAGCGGCCAAAAGATCATTATAAAATTTACGGTTGGCCAGGGCCGTATCAAACATGACGCCGTCACAGTCAAACACAACGGCCTTAATTGCTGACGTATCCATTATGTTAGCTTTCTTGGGGCTATTCATTGTTTACAGGTGTCCTTAAATCGCTCTTTTCCATAGGCTCATCCTTTTCAAAAATAGCATAGACCCTAATTCTCAAATGCGATTTATTGGGGTTGTCTGTTGTCAGTGTAATAAAATCATAAATATCCGCAGGGTGCTCGGAATAGCAGGAAACCCTGACCTTCCAGGTTTTTTCCCCCTGGGCGGGCTTGATCAACTCAGCCTTTATCTGCTTATTATATTTAAGCGTCATGCCAAGGATCTTTAATTCATCCATCTGCACCGGTTCAATTGTGACCACTTCACTTAGGGTCTGTCCGGGAATCCCGTTGATGTTCACAATGCTGGGGCTGATCTTGACAATCTCTTTAACTTTACCCGAAATTTTTAAATAAAATTTTTTGTTCTCAGGATCGTCGGATTTAACCAAAATATTTTTAATTAACTCACGCCCGCCATATCCTGCGGTCTTAACGCCAATGGTGATTTTTCCTTCCCCGCCCGGGGGAATCTGCCTGTCATAGGCTTTTCTGTCACACCCTCAAGGAGGTCGAACATCGGTAATATTCAAAGGGGCATCCCCCTGATTTCTTATTATAAAATCATGGGTTAAATCATCTCCTTCAAGCACGGGCTCAAACTCAAAAGAGGGAGCCACCGGTACGGCCCTGGGACCCGCCCAGACATATGCCGTTCCCGCAAAAATAAACAAACATGAAGAAATGATTATAAAATTGATATGTTTCATTCTTTGTATCCATTGTATTTTACCAACAGCCATGGGCCGATCGGGACTGTCAACACCCGGATTTAACCCACAAAAAAACTTGAAAGGTATGAGTAACTTACCCATACTTTCTTATAAAGACCATGTCCTGACGGACACAACTTTCATATAAAAAAACGAAAGAAAAAATACCCTATTTAACCCTTAAATTCAAGCTTATCCATGAACAGCAGATAAAAATCAGGATTACCACTTGGTCAGGTTCTACAGTTTCAGACAAGGCGTTCGATTGATTCAGCAAGCAGAAAAAAGCATTTCATTGACCTGACGGCAAATCAGACGGTCCATTTCAAAAATCGTGTTGTTAATACGCCGGACCGGGACCATTCCCATCAGTGCATTGGTCACAAACACGTACGGCAGGGTGCAAAACGTTTCAACATCTACAGACATATTGCTTACAATGAAGCCCTTTTTTGCCATAATCTGCATGACGCATCTAAGCGTTATCCCATTGAGCACATGACTGGAAGCGGGCACTATCATATTTTTCCCATCTATGGCCAGTATATTACAGGTATTGGTTTCAGATACCGTGCCGTCTGAATTTAAAATCAGGGCTTCATCGGCACCATGCTCAAGGGCAAAGACCCGGGCCAAGTCGTAGAACAGGTAATTCATGGATTTATGGTCTACCAGAAATGAGTGTCGGACATGGGGAAAGGTAACCAGATCAAGACCTTTTTTACCAAGAAGTTCAAGACGGTGCACATAGGTGCGGATAAAGGCGGCAGCAAATACATGCCGTCCCGGCCGATCATCTCTTGCCGCCAGAAGTTTGACCGCGCAAGTCTTTTGTTCAAACCCGTTTTTGGAAATAAGCTGTATGATAATTGATTTCCAGCATATATCCGGAAAAAATCCGCCAAACACAGATTTCCAGGACGTTTCCAACCGACGGATGTGTTCAGGTAGTCGAATGGGAATTCCCGCATCCACCCGGATGGTTTCAAACAGGCCGGCCCCATATAAAACGCCTGGGATACAGGCCGGTAGGCGAGCAAGATCCTGGGGGACAAAGCAACCGTTTACCCAGGCCATGAGCGGTTTTTCAATATGCTGGCCTACTCCTTGTGTCAGGATCTCCATCAGCGTTTTTCCCTTGGCCAGGGTCTCTTCAAACTCTTTTTGGGGGTCTGAATCATAGACCACGCCGCCGCCAACGGAAAAACTCAGTCGCCCGTCATGAACCACGGCAGTACGAATGGCAATGGAGAGATCCATGGTGCCATGAAAGCTTACGTATCCGATTGAACCGGTATAGACATGACGCTTTACAGGCTCAAGCGCATCAATGATTTCCATGGAACGAATCTTGGGGCAGCCGGTGATGGATCCACCGGGAAAGGCGGCCCGGACCACTGCAACGCAGGAAACGCCGGCTTTCAGCCGACCTTCAACCACGGATACCAGATGGAACACATTATCATAAGCTTCCAGACGTTTGTGGGCCGTCACTTCCACAGAATCATGCTCTGTGACCCGGGACAGGTCATTGCGCATCAGATCCACAATCATGGTCAGTTCAGCATCATCTTTGGTGCTCAAGGATAAGGTTCTTGCATTTTCCCTGTCCTGTTCAGGTGTCTCTCCCCGGGCAATGGTTCCCTTGATGGGCCGGGTTTCAACAGTCTGCCCCGCCACTTTAAGAAAGCGTTCGGGTGAAGTGGAAACGACCTGGTGATCCCCTGCCTGGACAAAGGCGAAAAAAGGCGCGGGATTCTTTTTAAACAACTCTAAAAACAAGGCATAGGCATCGCCGCTGAAACCGGTTTCAAAACGCTGTGACAGATTGGCCTGGTATATATCACCCTGTATTAAATGTTCAATAATCTGTGATACGGCTGACAGATATTCCGGTTTGGCAAATGAAGAAACAAGCCCTGCATTGTCAGCGTGAAAAGAGCCGGGTCGCCAGGAGTGTTCAAGCCGGTTTATAAAGTATTCTTCCCTGGCCAGAACCTCTTTTTGTCCCTTATCCCGGTCAAACACAGGCAGACAAAGCCGGTTTTCACGGGTTTTTCGATCCTGGATTAAAATAACGGACGGCGCATATAGACAGATATCGGGCAAACCGTCGCCCACACAAGTCTTAGGCAGGCTTTCGATTTTGTCTTTTAGATCATAGGCAAAATAGCCAAATAGACCGGCGGCCACGGGCAGGTTGAATCTCTTATCCAAAAAGGAAAGTTTTTTTACCAGGGCATCAACCAGGTCAAAAGGGTCCTGGTCGGTTTCATGGCAGACAAAGCCCCCGGCTGAATCTTTGACTTTAACACAAATCGTATCCCCTCTCCCTTTCAGCATCAACCAAGGATCTGCAGCAAGAATATGATACCGGGCACAATCCTGGTCAGATCCTGACAAAAGCACCACTGTTCCCTCTTGTTGGGAAAACCTGGCAGCAGCATCTTCAAAGGTCAGATCAAAATTAAAACCCCGGATCACAATGTCGGTGATCCGGGGCAAAAATAATTTTTCAGACATTATCTGAGAAAGGGGTTCATCCGCTTTTCATTGGCAATGGTTGTTTCCGGACCATGTCCGGGATAAACCACGGTACTTTCGTCTAAGTTCAGCAGCTTGGTTTTAATAGAGGAGATCAGGGTGTCATAATTGCCGCCGGGAAGGTCGGTGCGCCCGATTGAGCCCATAAAGAGGGTGTCTCCGACAAACAGGTGGCCGGGCGTATAAAGGCAGATTCCCCCAGGCGAGTGCCCCGGGGTATGAATTACTTTAAAGGTAATATTGCCAAAGGTGATTGTATCGCTGTCCTTAAGATGAATGTCGGCAGGCGGGGAATTTTCTGCCCCAAGACCGAACATGGCAGCATGACTGGAGAGATCCAGAAGCATGGGTTCATCATCAGGATGAATGGCGATCTGGGCAGCGGTAACGTCCTTCATTCGCTTGTTTGCGCCGACATGATCAAAATGACCATGGGTATTGATCAAATATTTGACCTTCAGTTCAGCTTTTGCAAGGGCCATGAGTATCCGGTCTGCATCATCGCCGGGGTCAATGACTACGGCCTGTTTTGTTTCTTCACACCCTACAATAAAACAGTTGGCCATAATGGGGCCGACTTCAAGTTTACGTATAATCAAAACATCCTCCTTGGTCTTCACATCATAAGTCTATGCCTCATGCTGGACTCTGATCCGGTCAAGCACCCCGTTGATGAACGGCCCGGAATCCCGGGTGCCGAATTTTTTACCGATTTCAACCGCCTCATTAATGGATACCGAAGGCGGGATATCCGGCAGATTAAGCATCTCAAATACGGCAATACGCATGATATTTCTGTCCACTACCGGCATTCGGGACGTCTTCCAGTTCTTGGCCCACTGATCCAAAAGAAGGTCTATCTTCACCCGGTTCTCCAGGACGCCCTCCACAAGTGTCAGAAAAAAAAGACGGGTGGACTCACTCAAATCTTCGCCGTGCTGTTCGAGGAAATCATCCATTTGGGACGGGTTATCTATTTTATTCAGATCCAATTTATTCAGATCCAAGGCAAACAGAGCCTGCAGAGCCAGTTCACGGGATTTGCGCCTGTCACCCATGTGTTATTCCATATTCGCGCACAGGTTTGCCATTTCAATGGCCCCCAAAGCCACATCAAAGCCCTTGTTACCGGATTTTGTACCGGCCCGTTCAATGGCCTGTTCAATGGTTTCAGTGGTGAGGATCCCAAACATCACCGGCACTTTGGCCTCAAGACTCACGGCAGCAATACCCTTGGACACTTCGGCACAGACGTAATCATAATGGGTGGTGGCCCCGCGGATCACAGCACCTAGACAGATAATGGCGTCATACTTTTTCAAGGCAGCTATTTTGGCTGCGGCCAAAGGGATTTCAAAGGCACCAGGGACCTTGACAATGACAATATCCTCATCCTGCGCACCGCTTCTGATCAGCGCATCCAAAGCGCCTGACACAAGTTTTTCGACGATAAAATCGTTGAATCTTGCGGCAACAATACCAAATTTTTTGCCCTTGGCGTTTAAATTGGCTTCAATTATTTGAGGCATATTTATTATCCTTCTTTTATGTGTAGTAGATGACCCATCTTAGCCTGCTTGCACTTCAAATACCCCTGGTTGAAGGGATTGGGCGCCACTTCAATGGGCACCTGCTCCACAACGCTTAACCCGTACCCTTCAAGACCCACCATCTTTTTAGGATTATTGGTGAGCAGACGCATTTTGCGTACACCCAGATCCACCAGCATCTGTGCACCGACACCGTAATCACGAAGATCTGCGGAAAATCCAAGCTTTTCATTGGCCTGGACCGTATCCAGTCCATGGCGCTGGTATTCATAGGCTTTCAATTTGTTCACAAGGCCGATCCCCCGGCCCTCCTGGCGCAAATAGAGAATAACGCCGCAGCCTTCATCATCCACCATTTTCATGGCCCGGCGGAGCTGATCCTGGCAGTCACAGCGCAAGGAAGAAAAAATATCACCGGTCATACATTCGGAATGCACCCGAACCAGAATCGCTTTTTCCGGGTCAATTTCACCCTTAACCAGAGCGATGTGGGTAAGATTGTCGATGTCATTCTCATAGGCAATGATTCTGAATTCCCCGCCCACCCGGGTGGGAATAATGGTTTCGGCAGCGCGTTTTACAAAGCTTTCTGTTTTTAAGCGGTATTTAACAAGATCCGCCACAGTGCAAATGCCGATGCCGTGCTTTTCGGCAAATTTTTCAAGGGAAGGCATCCGGGCCATGGTACCATCGTCATCCATAATTTCACAGATGACACCAGCGGGCTTCAGCCCCGCAAGCCGTGCAAGATCCACAGAGCCTTCGGTCTGGCCGATGCGCACCATCACCCCGCCGTCCCGAGCCCGTAACGGAAAAATGTGGCCAGGGCGTGCAATATCCTGGGGGCCTGTCTCATCAGCCACCGCCGTCAAAATGGTGGTGGCCCGGTCTGCGGCGGATATGCCCGTGGTCACGCCGTGTTTTGCCTCGATGGAAACCGTAAATCCCGTACCATACTGGGAGGTGTTGTTTTCAACCATCATGGGCAGGTCTAGTTTATCGGCAATACTTGAATCAAGGGACAGGCAGATAAGTCCCCGTCCATAGGTGGCCATAAAGTTGATGCTTTCCGGGGTTACGGCCTGGGCCGCCATGGTCAGATCACCTTCGTTCTCTCTGTCCTCATCATCCACCAGGATGACCATTTTTCCGTTTTTTATCTCTTCAATCGCCTGTTCAATGGTTAAATGCGGCATTTGTCTGTCCTTTACAAGAATCCGTTCCGGGCAAGAAATGACATACTGATGTCCAGGTCGGCATCAGCACCGGCGTCGTTGGAACTCTTTGCGCCTTTCCCCTGCCCTGATAAAAATTTTTTCACATATTTTCCCAGCATATCTGTCTCAATATTGACGCGATCCCCCACATTTTTAAACCCGATTGTTGTAATCTTTGCGGTATGGGGAATAATGCTTACCGAAAAACCGTTTTCCCAGCATTGATTGATGGTCAGGCTTATACCGTCAATGGCCACGGAGCCTTTTTCTATCATCTCACAGGCAAGGTTTTCCGGCACCTGAATGTCATATATGATGGCATTGCTCCGGGTCTCAATTTTTGAAACCACACCTGTGCCGTCTATGTGTCCTGATACCAGATGTCCATCTATGCGGTCGGACAACTTCAGCGCCCGTTCAATATTGACCCGGGCTCCGGGTCCAAGAGAATCAAATGTGGTGCGGGAGACGGTTTCAGGCGCCATGTCCACCTTGAACTGCCCTTTACCAAGGGTTACGGCGGTCAGGCAGGCCCCGTTCACGGCAATGGAATCCCCGATGCCTGTACCGGTCAGATCCAGGTCACAGGCAATTACCAGAATTTTGCCCTCACCCTGGGTTTCAATGCGCCGAATGGTGCCCAGACTTTCTATGATTCCCGTAAACAAAAAATATCTCCCCACTCATTTCCCATTGCCGACCGGCCTATTCCGGGGCTCAAGATAGCCTGTAACCAGCATATCTGAGCCGAACTGCCGGGTAGTGACCCGGACCAGTTCAAACACGTCTTTTATCTTTTCAGGCCCCGACCCTTTGAAGACCGGAATGCCGTCATTTCCGCCCAAAATCTTGGGGGCAAGAAAATAGCAGACTTTGTTAACAATCCCTGCGGCCAGAGCCGATGCTGCCACACGCCCCCCGCCTTCAATCAGAAGGCTTGTGATGGACAATGCTTTTAATCTAATCATCAGGTCATTTAAATCAAGCAGATTTTCCAATACCCGGCATTCAAGAACCTGTGCGCCCTTGTCTTTGAGACGCTGAATTTTACCTGGGTCACACTCCGGACCTGTAACAATGATGGTGGGGGCACTTGAGTTTTGAACCACAACCTTGGCATTTTCTTGAATGCTCAAACGGGTATCCAGAATTATCCGGACAGGATCCCGGGTCGGTTTCCCCTCAATTCTGGCGGTCAGAGAGGGATCATCCCCATGCAGGGTGCCGGAACCAATAAGAATGGCATCATTTTGATGGCGCAGTTCGTGACCGAAGTTTCGGGATGCACTGGAGGTTATCCACTGGGAATCCCCGGTTCTGGTGGCAATATATCCGTCAAGGGTGGCAGCACATTTTAAGGTGACAAACGGTGTTTTATCGTTTTGGACATTCCAGACAAAATCTTCAATCAGGGTCAATGCCTCTTGTTCCATAAGCCCTGATACCACCTCAAGACCTTTTTCCCTTAAAAATTCAATCCCGCCCCCAGCGACATTGGGGTTGGGATCTTTACAGGCCACAACAACCCTGCCGATACCTGCGTTAAGAATTTTATGGGTGCATGGGGGGGTTTTGCCGAAATGGTTGCACGGTTCAAGGGTGACGTAGATGGTGGCATGCGCCAGTTTTTCAGGCGCTCTTGCTGCGGCATCATCAATGGCCACCACCTCGGCATGGGGGCCACCTGCCTTAGAGTGAAAGCCCTGACCAATGATCCGGCCGTCTTTTACCACCACGGCACCCACACAGGGATTGGGGGAGGTATACCCTTTGCCCCGGGCTGCAAGCTCCAAAGCCCTTGCCATATAGTCCAAATCAGTCATCGGTCTTAACAGGACCTTCCTTACCCGGCTCGGCGTCTGCGGACCGGTGCTCCTTATGAATCAGGCTCTCAAGTTCCTGAATAAAATCCGTCACATCCTTGAACTCCCGGTACACGGAAGCAAACCGGACATAGGCCACATCATCGAGCTCCTTGAGGGCATTGATAATTTTCTCGCCCACGACCTTGGCAGACACCTCCCGGTCCCGGCCTTCCCGCAAGTCGCGTTCAATATCATCCACAATCTGTTCGATCTGGTTGATGCTTATAGCCCGTTTTTCACAGGCTTTCTGGATGCCCCGCAGCACTTTTTCCCTGTCAAACTCCTCCCGGCGGCTGTCTTTTTTAACAATCATCACAGGGACCTGTTCAACCCGTTCATATGTGGTAAAGCGCCGGCCGCAATCCTGACACTCTCTTCGGCGGCGAACCTCGAACTCAATTTTACCCGGCCGAGAATCCACCACTCTGGTGTTTGGGTTGCCACAATAGGGGCACTTCATATCAGCCTCTTACGGTGTTTAAACGCAAAGTCACCCATCTGCGGCGTTGCAGAAAAATTTGCAAGCCTCACAACCATAAGGTTGCTCCGGTTGCAAATTTTTCTGCGCCTTGCATCTGGGCAACTTTGCGTCCAAACACGATTTTCAGTTCAGACACTATCATGATATTATTCAAGCCGGATGAGTTCCACCTCGGCCTGGGCAAACATCTCCAGGGAAAGGGGGTCGTCGTATCCCTTTTTAAAGTACACCTTTTTAATCCCGGCGTTAATGATCATCTTGGCGCAGATGGAACAGGGTTGAATGGTACAGTACAGAGAGGCACCGGCAACTGGTATCCCGTGGAAGGCAGCCTGGATGATCACATTCTGTTCAGCATGAACACCCCGGCAAAGCTCATGTTTTTCCCCGGAGGGTATATTACGCTGATCGCGCAGGCAACCGGTCTGTATGCAATGGGGGAGTTGGGAGGGCGCCCCGTTATAACCCGAGCATAAAATGCGCTTATCCTTCACCAGCACCGCGCCCACCTTTCGCCGAAGACAGGTGGCCCTGGAGGCCACAAGTTCCGTGATGGCCATAAAATACTCATCCCAGGAGGGGCGGCCATCACTAACGGCGTTTGCGGAATCAGGGAAAACAGGGGGCATCAGCAGGCGGTATCCCCATACAGCGGGTAGTGGGTGCAAAGCTCTTTAACCTTGGCGGCTACTTTAGCTACATTTGCCTCGTCATCCAACACATCGCAGATAAATCCGGCTATATCTCCCACAGCATCTTCATTCATGCCCCTGGAGGTAATCAACGGCACCCCGATACGTACACCCGAAGTCACAAAGGGGCTGCGTTTTTCATTGGGTACGGTATTTTTGTTCACCGTAATATTTGCCTGTCCGAGACGCTCTTCCGCATCTTTTCCAGTGATATCCAACCCGGAAAAATCGACCAGAACCATGTGGTTATCCGTACCATTGGACACCAGTTTATAGCCCCTTTCCATGAGCACCTTTGCCAGGACAGCGGCATTTTTGACCACTTGTTTCTGATATTCAGTAAACGCCGGCAACAATGCCTCTTTAAACGCCACTGCCTTGGCCGTAACAACATGCATCAAGGGACCGCCCTGGATACCGGGAAAAATCTGGGAATTGATTTTTTTGCCCCGTTCGGCGCTGGAGAGAATCAGTCCACCCCTGGGACCACGAAGGGTTTTATGGGTGGTGGAGGTGATAATATCTGCGTATCCAACAGGTGTGGGATGTACCCCCGCAGCCACAAGGCCTGCAATATGAGCCATATCCACCAGGAAGAGCGCACCGCATGCTTTGGCAATTTCGGAAAAGCCCTTGAAGTCAAGGGTTCTAGGATAGGCCGAAGCCCCTGCCACAATCATTTTAGGCTTATTTGCCCGGGCCAGATCTTCCACCTGGTTCAAATCGATTGTTTCGGTTTCCGGATTTAAACCATAATGAGAAAAATTGAACAAACGGCCTGAAAAACTTACCCCTGCACCATGGGTTAAATGACCGCCATGGGAAAGATCCATGGCCAGTATCCCGTCCCCGGGAGAGAGTACGGAAAAGTAAGCCGCCATATTGGCCTGGGATCCGGAATGGGGCTGCACATTGGCATATTCCACACCAAATAGCTTTTTTACCCGCTCAATGGCCAGATTTTCCGCCTGGTCCATGTACTGGCACCCGCCATAATAGCGCTTTGACGGATACCCTTCAGCATATTTGTTGGTCATGATGGAGCCCTGGGCTTCCATAACTGCCCGGCTCACCGTATTTTCCGAAGCGATGAGATTCAGCCCGTATTCCTGCCGACTGTATTCACTCTCAATAACGGAGGCAATCTCAGGATCACAAGCTTTGATAAATTGTATATTTTCCATAATTCAATCGTGCCTTTCTTAACCTAATCTTCTAATCTAGGGAACGGATACGGTCCAGATGGCGACCGCCTTCAAAGGGGGTGGCAAGCCATTCCCTGACCAGTTCAAAGGCAAGCATATCACCGATTACACGACCACCCATGACCAGAATATTGGCATCATTGTGTTGCCGGCTCATCCTGGCGGAAAAGATATCCGAGCACAGGGCGGCACGTACGCCTTTAAACCGGTTGGCCTGCATGGACATGCCAAGGCCGGTGCCACACAGAAGAATACCCCGGCCAAATGTACCGTCGGAAACGGCTTGGGCCACCTTTTTACCGAAATCGGCATAATTTACCGAAGCAGTGCTGTGGGTACCCGCATCCTCAACCTCATAACCAAGACCGGCGAGCAGATCCTTAATCTTTTCCTTTAATTCAAACGCGGCATGATCACTGCCGATGATAATCTGTTTATCCTTTTCCATATCTACCCCGGACCTTTATATGTATTTATGATTTCGATGCAATGAAGTCATAAATATCCTGGACGGTCGACAATTTCTCGGCCTGATCGTCGTCAATTTCTATTTCAAAAATCTCTTCCATGGACATGATAAGTTCAACGATGGTCAGAGAATCAGCGCCCAGATCTTCGATCAACGACGCCTGGGGAACCACGTCCTCAATATCAATGCCGGGAATTTTTTCAGCAATAATTTTTCTTACCTTGGTTTCAATGGTCACAATCTGACTCCTTGAAGTATCTTCCGGCCTACTAATCGTCTGCATCCATATCAGTGTTTACATTTCTGCCTTTGTATGCACCGCATTCAGGACATGCTCTATGGGGCAGCTTTGACTCCTGACACTCGGAACATAAAGTTATGGTAGGGGCACTGGTTTTATAATGGGTACGTCTTTTTCTTCCTCTTGCCTTGGAGCTTTTCTGCTTGGGTACGGCCATGACTTTCTCCTAACTATATTATTTTATTTAATTTTCATTTAATACTTGCCAAAATTTAAAACATATCTAATTACCCTATTTTTTATTTGAAGTCAACCAAAGAATCCGGGAAGCAAATTCTGAATATGACTGTTTATTAGTTGAAAAACTCACAGAGACACAAAGACACAAAGATTTTATTTTATGACCCTTTGCGCCTTTGGGGCTTTGCGAGAGAATAAAACTATAATTGCTGATTGCTTTAGGCCCCGCAATTATGATAGATAAACCTTCGATTTTACGCTGTTTATGCGAATTCGGGCGGTACAGGCCCAAATATCCTGTACCGCCTGTTGTTCGTGGAGTTTAACTTTTGGAGATCATAATGAATACAATAATCACACGCTTTCCGCCCTCCCCTACCGGCTACCTGCATATCGGCGGTGCCAGGACTGCACTTTTCAACTGGCTGTGGGCCAGAAAAAACGCAGGGCAGTTTGTGCTACGTATAGAAGATACTGATGAAGCCCGTTCCACAAAAGAGTCTGTGGACGCCATTCTGGAATCCATGGAATGGCTGGGAATTGACTGGGATGACGGTCCCTATTTCCAGACCCAGCGCCATGATATTTATAATGAACACATTGACCGACTGGTTGAACAGGGCCATGCCTACTATTGCGACTGCACGCCCGAAGAGGTTAATGCCATGCGCGAAGAGGCCAAGGCCAAGGGGTTGAAGCCCATGTATAACGGCAAATGCCGGAACCGCGGGCTTAAAAAAGGGACAAACACCGTGGTGCGGTTGAAAACTCCGGACACAGGCGTCACCATTGTGGATGACATTGTCAAGGGCAGTACCGCTTTTCAGAATACGGAAATTGATGACTTCATCATCCAGAGAAGCTCGGGTATGGCCATGTACAATCTTGCGGTAGTGGTGGACGACATCACCATGGGCATCAACACCATTATCCGGGGGGATGACCACCTGGTGAATACGCCCAAACAAATTCTGATTTATCAGGCTTTAGGCGCGCCGCTGCCGGTGTTCGGCCATGTACCCATGGTGCTGGGATCAGATAAGGCCCGACTGAGCAAACGTCATGGCGCCATGTCCGTGGGTGAATATAAAAAGATGGGATTTCTGGCGGATGCACTGATCAACTATCTGGTCAGATTGGGATGGTCCCATGGCGACCAGGAGTTTTTTGAACGCCAGGAGCTTATTGAAAAGTTCGACCTTGAACATCTTGGCCGTTCTGCAGGCATGTTTGATATGGATAAGCTATACGCCCTGAACGCCAAACACATCCAGAAAAAGAAGCCCATAGAATTGGGCGATGACCTTGTGCCTCACCTGGCGGACCTTGGCATTGACGCCCAAAATGATGCCTTTACCCAGGGGGTAATCGAAACGCTTCAACCCAGAAGCAAAACCCTTGTGGAGATGGCCCAGGGTGCGGCGTTCTACTACAGGGATGAGATCGAGTTTGAGGAAAAGGCGGCCAAAAAATTTCTTAAGCCTGAAACCTCCGACCTTTTAAACAAATGCGCCCACGCCCTGGAAGAACTTTCTGATTTCAGCCAGGGCCCCCAGGAGGAGATGTTTAAACAGATCATGGAGGAAACAGGCCTCGGGTTTGGAAAAATCGCCCAACCCCTGCGAGTGGCTGTCACCGGCACAACGGTGAGCCCCGGCATATTTGAAATGTTTATCGCCCTTGGAAAAGAAAAAACCGTCCAGCGCATCAGAAAGGCGGCACAATTCTGTACGGCCCAGGGTTAATAAAAACGAAGCGCTGAAAACCAGACTGCAGAATTGCACAAAATCGGCAGTGGGCTGTACCGGATCAAATCTTGAGACGCAGTCAAGGCAGGCGCCTTCAACTGCGTCCATTTTTTGCGACAGCCGTTCAGGCCGGTTTGGCACACCACAATCCCGGCATGAAAGATAAACGTAAACCACAGATTAACTTGTCAGGCCAACTTTATTGAAAGGATGTTCAAGTGCGAACCGTCGTATTATTCCAACGAATTCGGGTTACCTTTTTATTTTTATGTGTGATTTCAATCACGGCCTGCAACAAACATCCAATTGAAATGAAACAAGTCAATGTCGTCTTTCGGTTCGATGATTATTCGGCCTGCAGCAATACGGACATGGAGCTGAGAATCATTGATGCCTTCCGCAAGCATGAAGCTTGCTTTACCATAGGCGTCATCCCCTATGTATGTGCAAACGATATTCATGATCCGTCTGCGCAGGATCTAATCCCTCTTACACCGATAAAAGGGAATATTTTAAAGAACGGCGTTAATGAGGGTATATTGGATGTAGCCTTGCATGGTTACTCTCACCAGACAATCAGCACTGAGCAATGGGCAGAATTTTCAGGCCTGGATTACAACAGTCAGGCAGAGAGGTTAGCCAAAGGCAAGACTCTCCTTGAGAGCATGATAGACGCGCCTATCAATACCTTTGTGCCACCGTGGAACAGGTACGACTTGAACACATTAAGGGCTCTTGAGGAACTTGGGTTTTCAACTCTTTCGGCGGACAATAAAAGAATGGAGGTAACAGCGTCTAAGTTAAATTTCCTGCCATACTCATGCAACCTCTTTAATCTTCGCGATGCCATCCAAGCATCACGAACATCTTCTGTCACTCAACCTGTCATTGTTGTTTTGTTCCATGAATATGACTTTAAAGAAATTGATGAAAAGCGTGGTCGCATTACTTATCAAGAATTTTACGAACTGTTGAATTGGCTCAAATCTCAGAGGCATGTTCGTTTGCTTTCCGTCAATGAGGCAACTGAGGGGATTCATGACTTGAGTGCCAAGCGTTAAAACTTTATTGATGGAAAAATTTCTGCGATGGCACGATACAGCCGCTGTCTCAGTCAACAGCCTGAATTTTTAAACAAAAATTACAATAGTTCGGACAAATTCAGGCGTTAATAACGCCGTAGTTTATAAGTTTATAATCAACATCAGGAGGATTGAATATGCAGAACACAACGCGTTTTAATCTGTTTTATACGATTGCGGCCATTTTGGGCATCATTTTAGTCCATGAAGCATGGATGGGATACCAATCCATAAAACCGCTGGCATACAGTGAATTCCAGGCCATGATCAGAGAGGGCAAGGTCAAGGAAGTGATTATCACTCGGGACGAAATCCGGGGCGAGCTCAAATATCCGGACCCTCCGAACAGGAAGTATTTCCGCACCACAAGAGTTGACAATGGACTTGCCGAAGAACTTCAGAAGTATGATGTAAAATTTTCAGGCCACATAGAAAGCCGATTTTTTTCCACACTGCTCTCCTGGATAATACCCACACTGATATTCTTCGGGATATGGTTTCTGATCATGCGCCGGATGTCCGGTCAGATGGGGGCCGGAGGCGGGTTTATGTCCATTGGGAAAAGCAAGGCCAAAGTATATGTTGAAACGGATATCAAGACCACTTTTGCCGATGTAGCAGGGGTTGAGGAGGCCAAGGCGGAACTCAGGGAGACCGTAGATTTTCTGAAATCTCCCGACCATTATGGCCGGCTCGGGGCGCGTATGCCCAAAGGGATTCTCCTGCTCGGGCCTCCGGGTACAGGCAAGACCCTGTTTGCAAGGGCAGTGGCCGGTGAGGCCGGTGTGCCCTTTTTTTCTATTTCAGGTTCAGACTTTGTCGAAATGTTTGTCGGAGTGGGAGCGGCAAGGGTCCGTGATCTTTTTGAACAGGCCAGGCAAAAGGCACCGGCCATAATTTTCATTGATGAACTGGATGCCATGGGAAAAGCGCGGGGAGCCGGAGGTATGGTCGGCAGCCATGATGAAAAGGAACAGACTTTGAATCAGCTTCTGGTGGAAATGGACGGATTTGATCCGGCCAGCGGAATTGTCCTCATTGCCGCCACAAACCGCCCAGAGGTGCTTGATCCGGCGCTTCTCAGGGCCGGTCGTTTTGACCGGCAGGTACTGGTGGATCGACCGGATAAACAGGGAAGGCTTGAAATCCTTAAGGTTCATGTGAGGAAAGTCAAGCTGGATGAAAAAACAGATCTGGCGCAGGTGGCGTCCCTGACACCCGGGTTTACCGGAGCGGATCTTGAAAATCTCGTGAATGAGGCGGCTCTGGCCGCGACCCGAAGGGGTGCGGACAGTATCGGGCTTGAGGATTTCAATACTGGTGTGGAGCGTATCGTGGCAGGCCTGGAACGTAAAAACAGATTGCTGAATCCCAGGGAAAGAGAGATTGTCGCATACCACGAGATGGGGCATGCCATTGTTGCAGCGGCCATTTCAGGCTCGGACCCGGTTCATAAAGTCTCCATTATCCCCAGAGGGCTCGGTGCCCTTGGGTATACCATCCAGCGGCCGACTGAAGATCGCTATCTTATGACACAGGCTGAGCTGGAAAGTCGAATGGCCGTTCTCATGGGTGGAAGGGCAGCAGAGCACGTGGTATTTTCTCATTTTTCAACGGGTGCTGCCGATGATCTGTCCAGGATAGCCGATATTGCCCGCAGCATGGTCACCCGATATGCCATGGAGCCGGAACTGGGGCATGTGGCATTTGAGTCGGATCAGCGGTCTTTTCTGGGGCCAGGCGGTGAACAGTTCCGTCACAGGCTTTACGGCGATGATACTGCCAGGGAAATCGACTGCATTGTTCGCAAAAAAGTTCTGACGGCTTTTGACCGGTCTGTGCATATTCTTGAGGAAAACCGGGAAATCCTTGAAGAGAGCGCCCGCCGCCTTTTAAAACATGAAACCCTGGAAGCAAAGGATCTGGAAGAGCTTTTCCAGACCCTGAAGCCCGCCTCTTCGGATTTTGCCCAATCCGCTCCGGAGTGCAAGGGATCATGCCATTGACAGGTGAATTTCTTTACAAGCCTTTTTCTGATTAATACAATGTACATGATCCGCTCCGAGGCACCGGAAAAAAAGCTTGGCTGCGGCAATATTATGATCGGCAGGAAAGCTTCATCATGAGAAATAAATTTCTTGGTACCGGAGAACCAGGGTATAATCCCTTGCGTAAAATGAGGGTCATACTAGCCGGACTCAGATTTGTTTTCCGCTATGAGCTCACTGTTGCTTATAAACTGGTACTCTCTACCATGATCCTTATCCTGGCCTTTATTTTCCGTCAGTGGCTGGATTTTGAGATAATTCTTCTTGCAACCGGACTTGTTGTGGTCACGGAAATGCTCAATACCGCGATTGAAGCAATCTGCGATTTCGTCGAAATCAAGGAAAATGAAAAAATCAAGGCTATAAAGGATGTGGGCGCAGCTGCAGTAGGGATCAGCATTTTAATCTGGCTGCTGATCATGATCTTCAACGGTGCCCATCTCATTTCCATCATCTGCGGCTGATTTCCTTTCGATTCATCGAATCGCCAATATGGCCGGGGAAAAAGGTATCGTCGCAAAAGCGCCGGGGCCGGGGATGTTTTAATCCATTAAGGTTAGAGCCCCTTTTTTTCAAACCAGACAAACATCGGTATGATTCCAGCCCAGAACACAGCGATGATGAGCCAGGGAGAGATGTTCAATAGTTCAAACGTACTGATTTTTCCGAAATCTTTCCACGCAAGAACTGTTGATTTGAAAAACGGATAAAGTTCAGCGTAAAGGGCCGCCCCTGCTATCATGCCTGCAATGGCGAAGACGGAGTGCCATCGTCCCTCGCCAAGGGCGCCGATCGAGGTTCCCGGACAAAAGCCCATCACTGCCCAACCGCCGCCGAAAAGAGCGCCTCCAACTAGAACAGCCCCCACATTCATTGCCTTATGGCTGAGAGAAATAATTTCGGCACCGGCAAGCAGCTGAATCCCGACCATACCGACCAAGATGGCCGATAACATAAACTTGAAGATCGTCATGTCCTTCAAGAGCATTGCACCGATCTGCTTTTCAAAGCGCAGGACACGTCCTTTCTGCAGAAAAAATCCAAATAAAACGCCTGTAATCAAACCAAGGATCTGACCGGTGCTCATGATGATCTCCTCCTGTATAAAAGTCCTGCAACGATTACCCCGACCCCGAAAAACATGACCAATGCGATGAAAGCGCTGACCGACAGCTGCATCATGCCGCTCAGACCGTGACCGCTTGGGCAGCCGTCTGCCATGCGCGCCCCCATCATGGCCACAATGCCTCCCAAAAAGGCGCCTGCCGCCCGTTTGCCGATCGATGGACCAAACCGCTCTTTCCAGGTCGGCGGAATACTTTCGAACTTGAAGCTACTGTCTGTCTGGGATGAGATCAAGGCTCCGAAGAAGATCCCGATCACAAGCATGAACTGCCAATCCACCCGTACTTTTTCCTTGGTAAAGTATGCGTTTGCAGAAACGCTCTCCGGAGAGACCGCTTTTTCAAGCAATCCTGCCGCACGCACAAATGTCGTTGACGCACCAAGGTAATTGGTCTTGCCCATCCACTTTGTGGTTGCATACACCGAAGCGATGGCCAAAAGTCCCACCAGCGCCCCCGCCAAATAAGGACTCCAGCCGCCATCTGCTGTTTTCAGCTTCATTGTTATTTCCTCCTTTCATATTTGTTGTGACATTTTACTTGTTAATCATTTCAAGTGCTGGAAGGGAAAATCGAGATCAGGATATTAATTATGTGGCTAAGGCTAAAGGGATAGCTTCTCAATTTCTGCCTCCAGATAACTGATAAAAAAATCTCCGACTTCATTTTTCTTTTTTTCATCCATGAAAAGTACCATGGTGAACATAGGTAATTCAGGCAGTTCCAGATGGGGCGGCGCTTCTTTTAGCCCTTCTTTTAATGCCCCTTTCGGGAGGACAGACAGTCCCATTCCTGCTTGGACTGCAGTTTGAATACTCGCAGTAGATGTACCGGTAAAGACGATTTTCCATTTCCGGTTCACTTTATCAAGATTTTCGATGGCAATTTTTTTAAAACTGCAGGGAGACGGCTGCAATACAAGAGGCAAAGTCTCGGGGATAGATGATTCTGTATTATGACTGATTACCCAGATTAAAGGTTCCTCAGTAAGCACCCGGTAGTTTCTCTGTGAGCCCTCAATTCCGGATACGACCAAATCCAACTCGCCTTTTTCAAAGGCGGGGATTAGGCCGATTCCCAATTCTGTCTGGACATCAAGATGAATATTCGGGTATTGCTTACCGAACCGGTTAAGGATTCCCGGAAGCAACTCCGGCAAAAAATAGTCAATCAACCCAACACGAAGTAGGCCGGATGTCTTTGGCTCTGTTAGTTGCCTGACAGCTTCGTCATGGGCTGATAGAATCCGTCTTGCATGGTCCAGCAGAATATTACCTTCATAAGTCAGAGAAAGATTTTTACTTGTTCTGTTAAAAACCTTAGCATCCAAACGGTCTTCCAGTCTACGGATTTTTGTACTCACGCCGGCTTGTGTTAAGCCAATATTATTACCAGCCTTGGTGAAATTTCGTGTTTCAGCGACCTCTTTAAAACAGCGCAGCGTGTTTATGTCTAAATCAATGGGTATCATGCCAATCATCACACTTTGTTATGGTTACTATTGCAACTATTAATTTGATTTGTTTTTAATATGTTATAAAATTTATTGAGAAGTCGCATTTAAAACAATTTTAGGCCGGTTACGGATCTTGAATACTCTAACCTAAAAAACGATAGCTTTCAACATCCTTATCACAGAAGATTATTGTAAAGAATTACAAAACGGCCTCCCAAGAAAGAAAGCAGTTGTATTTTTTAACAGCAATTAAGGGCAGGCAATTCATGATCACCCAAATAATAACATTCAATGTCAAACCGGAGCACTACGATTCTTTGAGGACAGCATTGATTGAAGACAAACGCAACGCAGAGCAAGAGGAGGGGGTCGTTGAAATACGACTTTTCACCGACCCCCAAAAACCCAACATCATTTTCAGCTATGAACCCTGGAAAGACCAGGATGCCCTTGATTATCACCGGGAACATCCCTACACGGTTAAAAGTTGTCGGTTATTGGATACAACCCTGACATCACCCTTGGAAACCTTAAACCTTACCGAAATTCGACCGCCAACACCCCAGACAGTTGAAGATCACCGGCAGCTTTTATTCCAAAAGGAGAAATATGATGCAAAAAAAAAATTTTATCACAGGGGCAACAGACGGTATCGGTCTTGAAACAGCTAAAATGCTTGCAGCCCAAGACCATAAATTGCTGCTCCACGGGCGCAACCCGGCAAAGCTAAAAGCTGCGGAAGACATTCTGATGGAAATATCAGTTAGTGGGCGCTTTGACAGCTATATATCTGACCTCTCGGATATGAAGGATGTGGCAGGACTTGCGGCGGCAATTGCTCAAGATCATGATACCCTGGATGTGCTGATTAATAATGCCGGCGTTTTTAAATCGCCGGTGCCAACCACCCGGGACGGCCTTGACATAAGGTTTGCCGTCAATTCCATTGCCCCCTATCTTCTAACGAAAAAGCTGCTGCCCCTGTTCGCTCCCTCTGGGCGGGTTATCAACCTCTCCTCGGCAGCCCAGGCTTCGGTGGATCTATCTGCTCTGGCTGGTTCAGGCAGGTTATCAGACAGCTCTGCCTATGCCCAGAGTAAACTGGCCCTGACCATGTGGTCCCGCACCATGGGGCTTTCCCTCAAGGGTAAAGGCCCGGCAGTTATCGCGGTAAACCCGGCCTCCTTTTTGGGAAGCAAAATGGTGAAACAGGCATATGGGGTAGCTGGTAAGGATCTTCGAATCGGTGCTCAAATTCTATACAGAGCAGCGTTGTCCGATGAATTTGCTTCAGCTTCGGGTCAGTATTTTGATAATGATTCCGGCCAATTTGCACAGCCCCACCCCGATGCACTTAATGCACAGAAGTGCGAAGAGGTTATCCGTACCATGGAGGCGGTTTTAAATCGTGCCTTAGAAAAACAATAACAACGAAAAAGGACTGAGCATGCAATACCAAGGAAAAGTATACCGGCCCTGGATGGAAGCCAATAGTCTGTTGATACAGACCACCCTGGGCTGTACCCATAATAAATGCACTTTCTGTGACATGTTCAGGGAAAAGAGATTCGGAATCCGAAAACTCGAAAATATTATTAAAGATATAGATGAGGCAAGGCAGCTTTTTCCATATGTCGGCTCCATCTTTCTCATTGACGGTAACGTGCTGGCCTTGAAAACTGCCACCTTGTTGAAAGTCATTGAAAAGGTCAAATCGACCTTTGATGAATGTTCAAAAATTTCCCTCTATGCCGGATTGAACGACTTAAGGCGCAAATCTGTCCAGGAGTTGACAGAGCTCAGACAGGCCGGGCTGAACATGGCTTACGTCGGCTTGGAATCGGGTGATCCTGAGGTCCTCAAACATGTAAAAAAAGGCCTGACACCGGATCAGGCCATTGCCGGGATGAAAAATGCCAAAGATGCCGGCATTGATGTTCTGCTTTCTTTTATTTTCGGACTGGGAGGAAAAAAGCGGTCTAAGGAGCATATTGTTGAAACCACAAACCTGCTCAACCTTCTGGAACCGGAAGAGATGGCCCCTATGGCATTGGCTGTCCAACCGGGCACCGAACTGGCAAAAGAGATTGAAACAGGGGAATTCATCCAGGCAACTCCCCTTCAGATTTTGGAAGAGGAAAAGTACCTCCTGGAAAACCTGGGCGACTTCAAGACCTTCTATTGGGGGGACCACAGCAATAATATTGTCTCGTCCCGGGGGCGGTTGCCAGATAACCGCCAGGCCTTTTTGGAAAAAATAGACAATGCCATCGCCACACACCCGGTGACCCGGCAGCACATACTCACAACACATGCGTGGTAGAGCGTTGCATATCCATAAAAAAATTATTTAGGAGAAAGAAAACAATGAAGGCAATGATAATCAAAAATTATGGCCGTTCCGATGTATTTGAAGCGGCTCAAATCGACACACCCGAGGTGAAGCCCGGCCACGTATTGGTGAAAATTGCTGCAACCAGCATCAATACCGTTGATACCATGATTCGAGAGATGGGCAAAGAACTGCCTCTTTCACCGGATCTTCCTGCTCTTCTGGGGATGGACTTTGCCGGCACCGTCGAAGAGGTGGGAGATGGTGTTTCCGGATATACCGTGGGTGACGAAGTGTACGGCTGTGCCGGGGGCTTAGGAGATCTTCCCGGAACCCTTGCCGAGTACATGGTTGCGGATGTTAATTTGATCGCCCACAAACCTGAAAAACTGACCATGCGGGAAGCTGCCGCATTACCACTGGTTGGTATTACGGCGTATGAAGGGCTGGTCAGGGCAGGGGTTAGTAAGGGGCAGAAAGTACTTGTCCATGGCGGGTCCGGCGATGTCGGCCATGTTGCGCTGCAGCTTGCGCGTCATTTCGGTGCCCAGGTCTATTCAACGGGCGGTGGTGACAAACAGCTCGAATTGATTGAAAAATTAGGAGCGACAGGCATCAATTACAAAACAGAAACGGTTGCTGAGTACGTCGAAAAGCATACTGGTGGCAGCGGTTTTGACGTTGTCTTTGATTCAGTCGGCGGTGCCAATCTGACAAACTCCTTTGAAGCGGCGGCCCTCAATGGCCAGGTTGCTTCCACAGTGGCCATGGTTGAGCTGGATTTGTCATTGGCGCATTTCAAGGGACTGTCCTTACACGTCGTCTTTATGTTGATCCCGATGATTCACAACTATAAACGGGAAGAGCATGCCAAAATCCTGCGTAAATTAGCGGATATCGTAGATGCCGGAGATTTACAGCCGGTGCTCGATGATCAGCGTTTCTCCCTTGAGGAAGTCGGCAAAGCCCATGACCGCCTTTCTGGCGGGCAGGCACTTGGTAAGATCGTTGTAGAGGTATAACCACATTATAAAATCACTATAGCAATGGTTCGGACATTTTTTAGCGTAGTCTTGTAAAAAAAGATGGACAAGCGTTCTCCAAAGTTGAGAGCGTTTTATTGCAAAGTAAAATTACCCGGGGCTGCCTTAAAAATCTGTGGTAATACCATCGGCACCTTTGATATGATGATTGCGGCCCATGCCTGAAGCCGGGATATGGTGCTTGTAATCAATAACGAAAGGCATTTTCAACAGATGCCGGATATTATAATTGAAAACGGGGCCGGGTAATACCGGTATGTTTTATGGACAACCTAAACAAAAATATCAAACAGGCTTGCCAGGCAATTAGAGATGCAGACGCACTTTTTATAACGGCCGGTGCCGGTATGGGCGTCGATTCGGGTTTGCCTGATTTCAGGGGAAATGCAGGTTTCTGGAAAGCTTATCCGCCCATAGCGAAACTGGGCAAATCGTTCAGTGAAATGGCAGACCCTGTCTGGTTTGACAAACAGCCTGAAATTGCCTGGGCGTTTTATGGGCACAGGTTGAATCTTTATCGTGAAACAATCCCCCACGAAGGCTTTTCAAAATTGCTTGATCTGGGAAGAAGCAAGCCGTACGGATATTTTGTATTCACCTCGAATGTTGACGGGCAGTTTCAAAAAGCCGGCTTTGACGATGCATTGATTGAAGAGTGCCATGGCTCTATCCACCATCTTCAATGCACCGGACCATGTTCCAGCGACATCTGGGCGATTGGGGAAGAAAAAGTCAATGTTGATATGGAAGCGTTCCGGGCTACAGGCGAGTTGCCGAAATGCAAAAACTGTGGAAGACTGGCACGCCCCAATATTTTAATGTTTGGAGACTGGAACTGGATATCACACCGTACCAGTGAACAAGGGGCACGTTTGCAGAAATGGCTTGAAAAACTCACCAGCTTCAATGCAAAGTTGGCCATTATTGAAATGGGGGCAGGCCTTGCCGTACCTACGGTAAGATATAAATCCCAACGAACCGGCCGGAACTTAAATTCAACCTTGATACGCATCAACCCAAGGGATTACTATGTCTGCCAGGGCGCAATCGGCCTGCCGCTTGGCGCCAGGGAAGGCATAAACCGGATTTTGTGCTGATGAATTCAGAACGTTATAGAAAATTGAAATGAAAGATCTTGAAACCAAATGGGCGATAAGGCTTCTTAAGGAGCATAAGGAGATATGTTGGCAACATGGCATCAACCTTACAACTCCGGTAATCAATATATCTTCCGGCAAACAGACGGATGGTTATTGGAGTCCCCGGCATAGGACGATTTCTATTTCAAGGCATCTTATCAAGACGGAACCATGGGATATCGTGCTGGAAGTACTGAAACATGAAATGGCCCACCAATATGTTACTGACTTTTATAATGATGCCGATAAACACGGAAACTACTTTAGGAAAGCATGCAAGAAATTGGGCGTGCACCCAGCCTTTGTTACAAACAAAGACTATGCTGCAAAGCTGGAGGATTTCAAAGGCAAGTTACCCTCTGATGCGAAAAGGATGTTAACAAAAGTTGAGAAGCTTATGGCCCTTGGGCAGTCCAGTAACGAAGCAGAGGCCCAGGCAGCTTCTAGAAAAGCCAACTATCTGTTAAACAAATATAACCTTCAAAGGATCGAAAATGATAGTCCGGAAATAAAATATCACACGATTTGCCATAAAAAGAAGCGCATTGAAAGTATCCAGCAAGCTATCCTGTCTATCTTGCAGAAATATTATTATGTGTCCTGTATATCATCCCACACCTATGATTTCCAAGATGATGCCGAATATAGAAGTGTTGTCATCGTGGGGAAAAAAGAGGCGATCAAGGTAGCTGAATATGTTTATCATTTCCTATTTGATACAGCTCAGACCCTTTGGCAGGAATATCGAAAGAAACATAAGGCCGGACGAGATGATAAAGTTTCTTTCGATATGGGTTTCATTAAAGGGATTGAGAATAATCATGAAAAAATGCTTGAAAGCTCTCAGATTGAATTAAACGATGATAGACGTTTGCCTGTAAGCACGGTAAAAGCATTGGTAGAACAAAATCGCATTAAGAATCAAGTTGAGGTGTCTCGAATTTTCCCCAAAAGAATCAAACAATATTATGGTAAACATCGACCTTCATCAAGTGCATACGAGAACGGCTTTAAGAACGGGAAGAATACGCATATAAAGAAAGGGGTGACCACTCGTGGAGGAGGGATCTCAGGTTTTTTGGGTTCAAGTGGCAAAGGTTAAGAGCCATTTCATGAAAGCCTATGCGCCAAAAATCATGCCGCAATATCCCACAAAGTCAGAGGAAGGCTCCAACGGATCGAAACTTGAGGCGTAGTCAAGGCAGACACCTTTGACTGCGCCCATCTTTTTTGCAGCAGCCACAGCCGCACAGGCTGCACCGGCACAGCACATGTTATGGCGCGACAGTCCCTGGTGAATAATCTGCTTTTCATCCATGGCTGTTAACGCCTTAATGGCGGCCGCGTCATTTTCCTTTGCAACCCAATCAAATGCAGCCTTGCCTGATCCAGCCGGTTCAAATCCGAATCGCGGCCCGTAATGGGTCATGTCGGTGGAACCTACCACCGCCACGGAGCGGTCCAACTCTTGTGCAACCTCAACTACGATTATCCCCAATGCTTGGGCCGCATCCGAAGGCGGCACGGCACACACCACAATCCGGGCTTTTGGAAAAAAATGTTTTATAAAAGGATATTGCAGTTCCAGGGTGTTTTCTTCGGGAAATCGTGCGGGTGTCAATTGTTTCAGGTCAACACTTGCGGCGGCGGATTGCTTAACCAGCCGATCTGTGAACGCCTTATCAATTTCAATGGCGCCCAAAGGGGTATCAACGGCTGTGCAATCCAGAACAAAGGACGGGGAATCGGCATGCATGTGAACCCCGAAAAGAACAATGGTCTCCACAGCCCGGCGGCCATGGGCCAGTGCGGCGAACACCCGGCCGGCCAATTTCCCGGAGTAAATCCAGCCTGCATGGGGAACAATGCCCGCCACAGGATTATTCAAAGTTTTTGTATCTGCTTCTGTTCTAAGATCATCGTTAAACCGTTCAAGAGCAGACCGGCACTGGTCAGCTGATCCCGGATACCAGGATCCGGCAAATGCCATTTTCTTTAGACCCATAATTTGCCCCCCCAAAAAAAGAAAAATTTTAAACCTTTATTTTACCACGAAGGAGATGAAATTCACGAAGATATTAGAGTACCAAACTTCGTGTTCTTCGTGAACTTCGTGGTTTTAATCTCAAACTATCTTAACTTTATGGCATTGCCCCGGCACCTTCGCGATTATCCGAGTTTTTCCTTCACCTTGGTGCGCAGCCATGCAAACCATGGCTCCATGCCTTCCCGGGTCTTGGCGGAAAGTTCAAACACCGGCATGCCCGGATGCACCTTACCCATATTTTCCACGGCCAGGGCCGCATCAAAATCCAGATAGGGCAACAGATCTATTTTATTTAAAATGGCAGCATCAGCCACCTGGAACATAAGCGGATATTTTAACGGCTTATCCTCGCCTTCGGGGGCGCTTAGAACCACGGCCCTTGCATCTTCGCCAATGTCAAATTCCGCAGGACAGACCAGGTTGCCGATATTTTCAACGATAAGCAGGTCAAGGTCATCGCACCCCAGGGACCTGGCCGACGATTCAATGAGATGGGCTGCCAGATGGCAATCCCCCCCGAACTGATCCGTGTTGATCTGGATCACCTTGGCCCCTGTTACGGAAAGCCGGTCCGCATCATTGGTGGTGCAGACATCACCCACAATCACCCCCACCCGTATATCGGGCATCAGCGCTTCCAGGGTCCGGCACAGGGTTTCGGTCTTTCCGGAACCCGGCGATGACATCATGTTCAGGACAAACACCTGTTTCTCTTTAAAAAAAGCCCTGTTGCGATCTGCATCGGATTCGTTTTTTGCCAGTACCCGTTTTTGTATATTTATCTCCATGGGGTATCTCTCAATTTTTTTATTATTTCTCAATCGTCTAATCGTCTGCCAGCTCTATGGATGAGATCTCAATCTCCCGTCCCGAAATCATGGTCACCTGCCCGTTTTTGCATGCAGGACACCCAAAGGCCGGGGTATCGGTCTGCCATTCATGGTTACAACTTTCACAGTGCAGACACACCGGCACCTCGTCGATTATCAGCTCAGCACCGTCAAGAGGTGTCTCCCTGGCGATGACCTCCAGGCAAAAGGAGAGGCTATGCGCCACCACGGCAGCCAGTTTGCCGATCCTTAAATTCATTTTTTCCACCCTGGGATTTTCAATGTCATCGGGGATGGCATCCAGGGCGATGGTTACCAGTTGCTGGGCAATACCCATCTCATGCATACTTACTGATCCTGCCTTGCTTTAAAAAATTGCTGTTGAAATTCAGGAAAATTGTCTTCCTTTATTGCATGACGCATTTTAGCCATAAGATCAAGATAATAATAGAGATTATGAATGGTATTCAAACGATAGGATAAAAGCTCCCGGGATTTATACAGATGACGCAGATAGGCTCTTGAATAATTTCGGCAGGTGTAGCAGTCACAGGTTTCGTCTATGGGCCGCTCGTCCGTCTTATATATGGCATTCGGAATATTCATGGTACCGGTGTGGGTAAAAAGCTGGCCGTTTCTGGCATTCCGGGAGGGCATCACACAGTCAAACATGTCGCACCCCATACCCACCAGGGTCACAAGATTTTCAGGCGTACCCACCCCCATAATGTACCGCGGCTTTTGTGACGGCAGAAGCGGCAGGGTGTGATCAGCCATCTCATACATCACATCGGTGGGCTCTCCCACGGAAAGACCGCCAATGGCAAAGCCGGGAAAATCAATGGCGGTGATCTGTTCAGCGGATAGAGAGCGAAGTTCTTTAACCATTCCGCCCTGGACAATACCGAACAAGTTATGAATCGCGCCGTTTTCCTGCCAGAAATCAAAGCCTCTTTTCGCCCAGGCCGTGGTCTTATTCAAGGCGTCAGCCACCTGCTGGTCGGTCGCCGGATGCCCCTGGCACCAGTCCAGGGACATCATGATATCCGATCCCAAAATCATCTGGATCTCAACGGCCCGTTCCGGGGAAAAAAAGTGCCGGGAGCCGTCAATATGGGATTGAAAATGCACCCCTTCATCGGTGAACTTGGCCAGTTTTGCCAAAGAAAAAAACTGGAATCCCCCGGAGTCGGTGAGCATGGGTTTGTTCCAGGCCGTAAAGGCGTGAAGCCCTTTCATGGTTTCAATGACTTCAACGCCGGGCCGCAGATATAAATGATAGGTATTACCAAGAATAATCTGGGCCCCGCAATGTGCCAGATCCTCCTTTGACACGCCCTTCACCGACCCCACAGTGCCCACGGGCATAAAAATAGGGGTTTCAACAACACCGTGATCCGTGATAATCCGCCCCAAACGGGAGCGGTCCCGGCCGTCACCTTTTTTACTATTATCTTTTATTAAATCAAATGTAAGCATATTTTATTTTCACTCTATAAACATGGCATCACCATAACTGAAAAACCGATATTTTTCATCCACGGCGACCTTGTAAGCATCCAGAATCCGTTCCCGGTCATAAAAGGCGGAAATCAGCATGAGCAGGGTGGATTCAGGCAAGTGGAAATTGGTGATAATGGCATCCACGCATTTAAACCGGTAGCCTGGATAGATAAACAGGTCGCACCGACCCTGACCGGCCGAAATCCTGCCGCAAGCGTCGGTACAGAACTCCAGGGTCCGGACAGCGGTGGTGCCCACGGCAATCACCCTGCAACCGGCCCCACGGGCGCGGTTAATTTTTTCAGCAGCCTGCTCATCTACAATAAAACATTCCGAGTGAATCTGATGATCCCGGATATCCTTTACCCGCACCGGTACAAAGGTGCCATATCCCACATGCAGGGTAATCCGGACCACGTCCACACCCTTGGCAGAAAGCGCTGCAAGCAAATCTTCCGTAAAATGAAGCCCGGCCGTGGGCGCGGCCACAGCCCCCTCGGCGGTTGCATAAACCGTCTGGTAATCCTGCCGGTCTTTTTGCTCATCCATTTGCGCCGGTGTGCCTGCCCCCTGCCCCGGATTCTGATCCCGTTTAATATAGGGCGGCAAAGGCATTTTACCTGATTTTTTCAACCGGAATAAAAAATCATTGCCCCCGTTAAAACAGACCACAGAGATCCGGTCCCGGTGTTCAATCACGGTAGCCGTAATATCCTGTCCCAATTCAAGCACCGTGCCAGGTTCCGGCCTGCGTGACGCCCTGATCAGGCAGTCACACTGAAACCGTCCTGTATCGGCCAGGTGTTTCATGCCGGCAGCATAATCAATAATGAGGACCTCTACACGCCCCCCCGTAGGTTTATGGCCCAAAAGCCTTGCCGGCACCACCCGGGTGTCATTAACCACCAGCAAATCACCGGGGCGCAGCAGATCAGCGAGATCAAGAAACCTGCGATGGCTGATGTCATGGCTCCTGCGGTCCAGGTGCATGAGACGGGACAGGCTTCTGTGTTCGCAGGGTGCCTGGGCAATCAGGGATTCGGGCAGATTATAGCGGTAATCAGACAGATTGTACATCAACCGGCCTCCATGGCAAGGTATACCACCACCAGGCCTGCCAGCATCATAAAAAAGCCAAACCGCCTCAAGGTGCCTTCGGGCATTTGCAGGATCATCGTTACCATCTGCCGCATCTTATTCGGTGAAATGAAATAGGGCAGCCCTTCCACAATCATGACCATGCCCATCACACAGAAAAAAAATTTCATTAAGATAATTTCCTTTTGTTCTTTTATTAGAGGTACCCTTGATAATTAAAAATATCAAGGTTATAAAGGAAGGCTGGTAAGAACTCAACCCCGGGCATGGACCGCTTCATGCACCGGGCACCCAAAGGAACCAGACATCACATGGCATTTGAACCTGTTATCGGACTAGAGGTCCACGCCCAACTCAAAACTAAAACTAAAATCTTCTGCAACTGCTCAACCGCCTTTGGCAAGTCCCCCAACGCCAATACCTGCCCGGTATGCACAGGCATGCCGGGGGTTTTACCGGTACTGAATAAACAGGCGGTTACCTTTGCAATCAAAGCCGGCCTTGCCACCAACTGCACCATCAACCGGGAAAGCCGGTTTGACAGAAAAAACTATTTTTATCCCGATCTTCCCAAGGGTTACCAGATCTCCCAGTATGCAAAGCCCATTGCCGAACACGGCTTTCTGGATATTGAAGTGGATGCCAAGGAAAAACGCATCGGCATCACCCGCATTCACATGGAGGAAGATGCCGGAAAACTGATCCACGACCCCCTGCGGGGAAAAAGCATGGTGGACCTGAACAGGACAGGGGTTCCCCTTATTGAAATTGTCAGCGAACCCGACCTTCGCACCGCTGCCCAGGCCGGCGCATACTTGAGAAAACTGCATACCATTTTAAAGTACATTGACGTATGTGACGGGAACATGGAAGAAGGCTCATTCAGATGCGATGCCAATATCTCCCTGCGGCCCCTAGGTCAGGAGGAATTCGGCACCCGCACCGAGCTTAAAAATCTAAACTCCTTTAAAAACGTAGAAAAGGCTATCCTGTACGAAATTCAGCGTCAGACTTGTGTGCTCGAAGAGGGCGGACAAGTCATCCAGGAGACCCGTCTGTGGGATCCGACCAAAAACCGCACCGCATCCATGCGGGGCAAGGAAGAGGCCCATGATTACAGATATTTCCCGGATCCTGACCTTGTGCCGCTGATTGTTGATGATACCTGGATCCAGACAGTCCGCGCCGGTATGCCCGAACTGCCGGATGAAAAAAAGCAGCGCTTTATTCAAGAGTACAGCCTGTCTGAATATGATGCCGGTGTTTTAACAGCCGGCCTGGACATGGCCAACTTTTTTGAAGAGACCATTAAGCCGTTGAAAAACATCAAACAGGCGGCCAACTGGATCATGACCACACTCATGGGCATGCTGAATGCCAAGGGGATTGAGATCTGTGATTCACCCGTATCAGCCCATGCTTTTTCAAAGCTTCTTGGGCTTCTGGAATCCTCCCGAATCAATGCCAATGCCGCCAAAACCGTTTTTGAAGAAATGGTGGAAACCGGTAAAGATCCTGAAGCCATAGTCAAAGAAAAAGGTCTTGAACAGGTATCAGACCAGGGCGAACTTGAAGCAATGGTGGATGAAATCATCAAGGAAAACCCTGAAGAGGCAAAAGCGTACAGAGACGGAAAAACCAAGCTGTTCAGCTTTTTCATGGGTCAGGTCATGAAAAAAACCCGGGGCAAGGCAGACCCCAAAGTGGTCACGCCCATGCTCAAATCAAAATTGTAAAGGCAGATGCAAATGAAAAAACCACGCGCTTTTGTGAAAGCAATTCTGTCCGTCTTCATCCTTGGCGGACTGATATTTCCATGTACGGCCTTTGCCGGCACCCCTGAAACCCTTGCAGTCCTTTCCTTTGACATCAATGCCGATAAGAATAAGAATCTGGACTACCTTAAAAAAGGCATCTCAACCATGCTCTATTCAAGGCTCACCAGCCCTGGAAAAGTCGTTGTTGTGCCGCCCCAAAAGATGGCATCCCTTGAGGCCGGTTTAAAAAAACTTTCCGGCAGTCAACTGGTTCATGAAACTGCCCGGAAAACCGACTCCAGATATGTGATTCACGGCACCATCACCAGCCTTGCAGGTGCTTTCAGCATTGATGCCAAGGTATTTGACACCACGGAGAAGCAATACATGGCTTTTTTTGAACAATCCAAGAACAGTGACGACCTGATCCAAAAGGTGGACCGCATAGCCGCAGCCATAAACCATAAAGTATTCAACCGTACAACCGTCACCTGGGAACAGATGGAACAGGAAAAACAGAAAAAAATCAATGAGTTGAAAAATCAGAATCCGGAAAACCTTATGCAGATGCCCACAGGATGGCAACAGGAAGAAAAGGTCGGCTGGAAAGTCTGGAAATATTTGTTTTAGGACATGTAATCCACCAGACTTAACCCCATAACCGAAGATGTCGAACTCAAAGCCGCTTGATAAACGGTCTGGGCAGATTTAAGATCCATAATGGCTTCCACGATATCTGCATCCCGGACCGTGGAGCGCTGGGTGGTCAGTGTCAAATCCGAATCGGAAATGGTGGCTTCGGTGGTGGTTGTGCTGCCGTAAATCCTACCCACAGTTGAGATGCTTGATGTGAGACTTTCATAATGATTGTCCAGTCGGCTCATGGCCCGCTGAATGCCGTCCACATCATCATTTTCCAGTGCCTTTTTGAGATCAAAAATCGTATCCCATATACTCCAGGTGGCTTCTTTTCCTTTCTGGGGGGCGGAAGAGACATCCTCGTCGGCATTAAAGCCAAGATTGTCGGCAGCAGTACTTGCGTCGGCATTGGTACCCGAAGAAAACAGCAGGTCAAAGGATTCAAGCTGCCGACCGGTTTTTGTATTCTCGCTGAGGGTAAAGGAGTCGGTTGCTTCGTCATAGATCACCGAATAATTGACTCGGTTGCCGTTTTCAGCCGAGGCAGATTCAAGGGCGTCCTCCACAGCTTCAGCATAGGAGTCAGGATCCGAGTAAGTGCCGGCCTCTATCACGGCAGTCAGTTGAACCGAGGTGCCGCCTCCGTCCAGAAGGGTTTCGGTGAAATCAATCCTATCATTCTGATCTTGAGACACGGACAGACCTGGAAGCACGGAGAACTTTTCGGACACGGGGAAATCACTGGTAACCGTTTCAAGAATCACAGTTTCACTTTCAAACCCTAAATCCGGCAGAATACTTGCATTTTCATAGCCTTCCAGGATATCAAAAGAGACGGTATCTCCCACTTCAGGGGAACCGTTCAGATTTACGACAATGTCGGTTGCCCCATCATCATTCACGTCGATTTCTATAGAATTGACACTTGCATCAATCTCGGAAGGCAGCCCATATCCCGGATCGTTGGACACGTCCCAGGCGCCGTCTCCGGTGTAGGTGAACGTTAATGGTTTCGTACCCTCGGGGACCGGCGTGTATTCGGTCAGGGCCGTTTTATTAACTATATTAATCTCTACATTTTCAAAATTCAAACCATCTGTTTTAAGATTCGAGATCCTGACGGTTTCGGTTTGGATCGCTTCAAAGGTAACACTCATGGGTGTGTCACGGCTGCCGTCAGTGCCAATGGAAAAGGTATTGGTTGCTTCATCATATTCCACCTCGTAGGCAATGCCGTACCCGCGTTCGTCACTGGCTTGGTTCAAGGTATCCTCAACAACGGCGGCAAGTTCTTCTTTGCTGTAGGTGCCGCTGGTAATGGTTGCCTCACTGGTGATGAGATTATCGTCACCAGTGCCGGGGTCTTCGGTGAAAACAATTTTATTATTGGTGGCATCGACTATGATCTCATCTTCATAAAAAAGGTCAGAGCCACAGCAGTCCAGGGATATGTTGGTGTTCCTGGATGTGCTGATATTTACCGGGTCACTGCTGCCGTTATAGTTTACCCTGGTGGGGTTGTCATCATCATAGGTAAAAGGGGTTGTCCGGTTATCGTCACCACCAAACACGTATCCGCCATAGGCGTCGGTATTGGCAAGGTCCAAAAGGCCGTCAAGATAAAGCGACATGCTCTCTGCAGCATTTGAGCGCTCCTGGTAAGATGCCGAAGCATTGGACAAGGCCGAACATAACAGCTTCATTTCAGACAACTGATCAGCCATGGTGTCAAGGGCTGTTTCAGCCGTGGTAAGCACGTTCTGGGCCTGGTCCACATTCACCTGATACTGCTCCAATGCGGCCAGGTCGGAATTGATGGTCACCACCTGCTTCATACCCGATGGATCATCAGATGCGGAACTGATTTTTAAATTCGTGGAGACGACTTCATTGGCTTCGTTTAAATCAGAGGTAAGCCGTCCAAGCTGATATGTGGCCTGTTTGTATATGCTTATGGTTGCGACTCTCATGGCAGACCTCCTATAAGATAAAATGTTTCAAAAATCAACGCGTTGCAAGCAGGGCGTCGAACATTTCCTGCACTGTTGTCAGCAATTTGGCCGCTGCAAGATAGGCCTGCTGCTGGGCTGTCAGATTAATCATTTCTTCATCCAGGGATACGGCGGAGATTGAATCCCGCTGCGCCGTAAGCTGGTACACCAGGGTCTCGGAATAGTCCAAAGCGGAATTAATACCGGCCGCTGTGGACCCGATGGTAGAGACCAGGGAAGCCTGGTAATCATCCAGCGAGGTGGCGGTTACCGTGACAGAGACCCCCTTTCCCCTGGTATATGTATACGCTTTCATGTCCAGACTGTCGTAACGGGTTTCAGCCATGGCCAGCGCATTGGTGTTGTCGCCGGCTGCAAGCTCGAAGGTTTCAGTATCCAAGATGCCTGAAGCCATGAGATCTCCATCGGACACCACATCATTGACACTGATGGTGGATGCGTCCGTACCGGTAAAAAAGGTATTCACCCCAAGGGCTGCCGCAACCCCGCTGTCCCCGTCTTCATTCCCTGCAAAGGCGTAGGAGAGATCATCCGCATCCCTGGATCTCAAATCCATGCGGATATATCCGTCACCTGAAACAGGCTGCTCAAAGGTGATTTCAATATCCCCAATACCGTCTTCATCGAGGTCAATCTGAAACCCGTTATCATTACCGCCGGTCGGAATAATAGCGATGGTGTGGCCCGTGGGGTTATTAACGCTCCAGGAGCTCAAGCCGGTGATCGCGTCGGTGGTACGCACAAATTCAAGTCCTTCAGCCTCAAATTCCAAGGCGCTGTAGTTTAACACCGTGATCTCGAAATTTTCTTCGTCAATGTTGTGACTGCCTGAGCAGGTTACGTTTTCAATGGCGCAATAATCATCATGGGTATCAAATAAAACAGTATTGTTTTTAGTGACAGAAGCGGTCACACCGCCTGCATTTCGGTTAAACTCATCGGCAAAGGATTCAAGGGTCCAGTGCCAGTCCGCAAGCGTCTGCAGGGCATTTCCATCGGCATCAGCCACGGCTTTACCATTTTCATCCGTGGTGACATAAAAGACATCGCCGTTCACAAGAGTGCCGCCATCAAAGGTCAGGGTCATGCCGTCCACTTCCACCATGATCTGTGTGCCTGGCTTATCATTACCTTCCAATTCAATGGTGCCCGAACCGGTTTCAGACCTCCATTCGATCACAATATCGTCTTCATTATCCGGCAGGGTACCGCCGGAAATTACGGTAAACTCATAAGTATCATCGACACTTGCGGCCGTTCCTGTAACCAAACCTTGAAGAATATCGGCGTTTCCGGCGCCATCGGTATTGATCCGAAGGGTGTTTCCGGCGACAAGCGTGCCGTCGGAAACGTCAAAACTGAATAAGGTTGTTATCCCTGTACTGTCAGTGATCTCAAGATGACCGGATGCATTAATATCAACATATCCGGACTCGCCGGTAGAATTGCCGCTACTGTCGAAAATTTCCCAGTAAATAATTGCGGGTTCATCGACCGTATCATAGACTGGTCCAATGGCGCCGAACAGCCCGGCAATGGAAATATCATCCGAACTGATTCCCATACCTGGATCCATGACAATGGTCACAGAACCGGTGATTACCACAGCGTCTCCTGGGCTGATTGTAAACGCGTCGGAACCGATGGAATCCGAGGAAACAGATAGTGTACCTCCGGCATTAAAGTCGTAGATTCCGATGGTGGCACCGGATGCACTTTCAATGTACGCACCTGCAGCCGTGACGTCCACAACCAGATCCGTGTTCTGGTTGGTCTTATTGATGGATTCCGCCGCTACTTTGAGCTCGTCCTCTAACTGTTCTGCAAGGGTGCCTTTTGAAGAATCCACGATAAAGTCGACCGTCGCCTCCACCCCATCAACATGCAGTGTAAATTGAATAGGATCTCCGTCGGAACCGGAAAGGTCCAAATAGGCAGATGTTGTGGACGCAGAGGCGGTTATGCCGTCTATAGTCGAAAGCGCTTCGGCAATGTCGGCGGCAGACCGGGTGGCACCGGCCCCACTGTCTGAAATTTCCAGGGTCTGGGTATGGGAACCGTTGGTAATGGTAAGAATCTGTTCAGGCAGTGCCGCATCCAGGGCATCGGAAAGACCTGAGGCACTGTATGACGTACTGCCCATAGACGATCCGCTGGACTGCACCACGTTCTTGTCTCCTAAAGACCCCTCATCAATCACCGTGAGGTCATAAATGCTATTTGCATACCCCGTGATATTAAAGATCTCAGCGGTGGAGATGGACATATCCACAGTCACGGTCTGGTATTTAGACGTGGTATCCGTGGCATCCTGGATCACCATGGAAAAATCCTTGGTATAGTCGATCTCATCCCCGTAGTACAGGCCGGCAAAAGTCCGGCTCTCTCCGGCCTCGTAAGTCCCCTCCAGGGCGCCGGAAAAATAGGTCTGCCCTGCCCCCTGGGAATGCTGATAATTCAGGGTCCAAATCAGATTGGTGGCAAGTTCATCAAATTCAGCCTGGGTTTCGGGAATGACCACATCCCTGGCCTCAAGCCACCCGGCAATGGCACCGCCGGAGATGTCATCGGTAATGTCATAGGTGTTTCCGGAGTTGCCGGTCCAGTACACACTTCCCTGTTTCACGCTTAGATCGTATGAAATGCCGTCTTCGACCAGCGGCAGGCCACTGGAAATGATCAGGTAGGAGCCGTCTTCTTTAACGGTGATATCAATATCAATGCGTTCCCCAAGATCGTCCACCAGGGCGTTTCGTTTATCCGCAAGGTCATTGGCATTCCCCCCCGTACTCTCGGCATTAATGACGCCCAGGTTTAACGCTGCGATCTGATCGGAAATGCTGTTGACTTCGGTAACGGCGGAAGAAATTTCGTTGTTCAGATCGTCGGTCAGACCAGCCATGGACTCTTCAATGGCATTGATACGTTCCGTAAGGGCAAGGCCGGCATCATACACGGCGTCTTGTTCGGTTTCACCGGACGGGTTGTTGCTCAAATCCTCCCAGGCAGACCAGTAGGCATCCAAAAGGGTGTTCAGGCTGTCATCACTGTCTTCGGAAAACAGATCTTCAATGCTTGACATATAGACCTTTGCTTCCTCTAAAGCGGCCTGGTTGGACAATTCAGAATTCAGCGAATTTTCAATAATCTGGTTTACGGAACTGGCTACCGAAGAAACAATGACCCCAGTACCATAAATATTGCCACGCGAGGTTACCGTGGGGGTGGTGGATAACGCCACAGACTGGATGCTATAGTCATCATTATCTGCGTTGGCAATATTCTGTCCCGTCACGCTGATGGCAGCCTGGTAGGCCGTGACGGCATTGGACGCAGTATTTAATATGGCGTTAAGACTGCTCATGGGGCCCCCATATTCCTGTGATTAAAATACGTTGCTATCGTTTCATGCCTATGACCGTGGTCATCATTTCATCCACGGTGCTGATAATTTTAGCATTGGCCTCATAGGCGGTCTGCAGTTCAATCATTGAAACAAATTCCTCGGAAATATCCACGTTGGACATTTCAAGGGCATAGGATGACAGGGTGCCAAGCCCATTTTGCCCGGGTTTATTGGTGATGGCCGCCCCGCTGTCTGTTGTGGCTGAATAAAGATTGCCACCCTCATTTTTAAGGCCGTTTGGATTGTTAAAGTCTGCCAGGGCGATCTTGAATAATGCGATCTCCTGACCATTTGAGTAGGTGCCGGAGACCAGGCCGTCAGATATTACCCCGATACCGGTAAGATCCCCTGATGCATAACCGTCTGAATCCTGGTATATGGTGGAAGAAGCGGTGGCGTACTGGGTGGAAGATAACGAATTATTCACCCAGTTGTTACCGTTAAATTTTGACCCGATATTAAATGCGATGTCGGTTTCTGTTACGCCGAACTCGCCGCCGAGAAAATCAGCCGTAAACTGGTAATATCCCGTATCTTCCGCCTCATCGCTTGTCACCGTGCGCCATGCAGTCGAGCCTGAAATATCAAATGTGATTGTACTATTAACAAGCCCGGGAAGTTCTTCTTCAAACGTGAAGACAATGTCTTCCCTGTCGTCCTCATTGCCGGAATCATCAAGGTCAATGTAACAACGTGTGGCATCGCCATAAATTTGTGCAGCAGGGTATTCAGCCGGCGCCGAGCCGCTGCTCCATACCCAATCGCTCCCATCCCATTCAATAGAAATACCAGCAACAGATGTTGTCATTACACTGGCATCGTTAATAGAGAGTGTCGTGTTGTTGTAAGTCTCCTCCCCGTAAACTACATTTTCAAGGTCCTGGATATGGAGTTCTATGGGATCGTTAATATCAAAGGAAAGGGTATCCCCGTCCAGGGCATATTCATCCAAGGAAATCTTTATATCCGGCTCTAGGTCAACGGTGTTATCAAGGGCGATATAAATGGTTGTCTCATTAGAAAAGACAATTTGTGCATTCGGGTAATTGGCGGGTAATGTATAGGGCGCTGGAGCAAAGGACCAATCTGTGGCGCTATTATATTCAATTTGAAAGTTGTAACCATCCAGTTGAATGGCATCGGAATCTGCAATTTCAAAATGAACATCGTCTACGGTATTGTTTCCGATGACGTCCACGCCACCAATCACGCCTGTGAGTTCTTCCATGGTCATGGAAACGATGTCACCAGAACTTTCGGAAAAGGAAATGGTGCCCCTTCCCAAAAGTCCTGCCGCGTCCGTACCTGTCACAAGGGCACGTTTGTCTTCATCAGGATCACAAGTAACAATGTATTCCCAATCGGTATCGGATTTTTTATCGTAGTAGATGGTGACTTCATGGGAGGAACCCAGGGAATCATAGGCCGTGACCACGGTCTGGTATTCATAACCATCCGAATCCACTGTGGTGCCGTTTTCCTCATCATATTCAAACAGGTTCGACAAAACCATGGATTTGGACTCGGCATCGGAATCCAGGTTGGTAATTACGGTAATTTCCTCGGTAGCATCCGGCGGACTTGTAAACTCGGTCAATATCAGGTCGGTAATGGCCCCGTATTCCTCTCCGGTATCCCCTTCAACATACCACCCCTGGAGAATATGCCCTCCGGAAGTGACAAGCGCACCGCTTTCATTAAATGAAAAATTACCGGCCCTTGTATAGTAGGTTTCATCAGACCCGGCATCGGAAACAACAAAGAACCCATCCCCGCCAATGGCAAGATCCGTTGCATTGCTTGTGGTTTCAAGGGAGCCATCGGTAAACACCTGGGAAACATTGTCAACGTTCATACCCAGCCCCACCTGGGAAACACCGGCATTGGTGCCGATGGTCTGGTAAAGGGTGTCCGCAAAGCTGGCGGTCCCCTTTTTAAACCCAATTGTATTCATGTTTGAAATATTATTACTTGTGACCTGAAGCGCATTGCCGGTGTTGCCCAAGCCGCTGGTGCCTGCATAAAGGGAACTGTTTAATGACATGGGGTTCTCCTCAGCTTATGTAAAGTTTTTATATGAAAGTATTGAGTTGTGAGTAGTGAGATTACAATAAGCTGTCTACTCAATACTCACATCGTTCATTGTTCATTGTTCATTGTTCATTGTTCATTCAACAGAAGTTATACTTGATAGGGAAACCAGACGTCCGGCATCTCCAATTTCAAGATATTGGGTGCCGTCAACAGACGTTATGGCACTCACCTCTCCGGAAATCGGGGTGGAGGCGCTTCCCGTATCCGCTTTAACCGTATAATAATAAAGCCCGTCAGAATTCATGTGCCCGCTGTTTGTCAGCCCGTCCCAGGTGACTTCATTTTCTCCGCCAGTTGCGTCATCAGCAGATATTTCAATAGTATCAACTTTTTCATCATCGGCGTTATATATTGTGACCGTGACATCGGAGGCGGCGGTAAGGCTGAAGCTTAGAGCATCCCCCTGAACCTTGCCGTCTTCCACCTGGATAATTGGATGACTGGAAGAGACCGTGGTGCCAAGGTATTCAATAATGGAGGTCGAATCATTCGAAGACGAGGACGAAGACGAGCTTACGGTGGTAACATCCTCCGGATCCACCAACACACCCTTGATCACCAGGTATCCCTGTCCGTTCTGGTACGACACGGCATCCACGGTTCCGGACAGATGGGATTGTACCTCTTTGTAGCCGTCTCCGGAATTGGCCATAACCTCATAAGTGTATTCACCGTCATCCAGACTGTTACCCTCATCATCCGTACCATCCCAGGAGATCAGATACGATCCGGCCTCAACCTCGCCCTGGGACAATGAAGCCACCTTTGTTCCATTGGCATCATACACATACACAATTACTTCAGCAGGCTCATCAACCTCATAAAACCCGGAAGTTACAGCGCCGTTATCAATGGTCATTGAGGTTGCGGTTGCCGTAACGGTGAGTCCTACAAATGAATTGGCATCAACCTCTTGTTCGGTACCCTTAACACCCGTCACCATTTCATCAAGTTTGTCATTGGCATTGATCAACTGTTCAACCTGGCTGAACTGGGCCAGCTGGTCTGTGAACTGATTCGTATCTGCCGGATCAAGGGGGTTCTGATTTTCAAGCTGGGCAACCAAAAGAGTTAAAAAATCCTCGGTGCCCAATGAAGTTGTCTTGGCGGTGTCACTTTTTGAGGTCGCCTGAGTATCATAAGCCTCATAGCCGCTAACCAGTGACGAAAGGATCGAGTTATCAGACATACCTGCCTCCTTCTGGCTGTTATTAATAATAATGGTTGGGTCGATGCTTTAAAGTGCCAAAGAGACCTTTCCCGGTCTTACTATAGTCTTGTCCTGATCTTATCCTGATCTTAATTAAAACCAAGAAAGGTGCCTAAACGAATTGCATAGACGCATCACAGACAAAAATTAATAAAAAATCTCACATGATTAATTATTTAAATGTTTGCGTATAATACATATATAGTCTTTTTAAATTATATAAACATAGAAACAATCTTATGATATAAATATTCATCATTTTACCTCATATAAGATTAACGCGCCAGCATTCCGTTCTTTACACATGGAAATTTTTACCTATTTCACCGGGGGAATATCCCCTTAGGGCGATACAAAATTTAATGCTCGGAAGAATTTGCCTGTTAATTGCTGAAAAAAATGTATGGCCTTGGTCATATTTTAGGCCATCCGAATTTTTGGTAGGTTGGGTTGAGAAACGAAACCCAACGCCGATAAGTTGTTGGGTTTCACTTCGTTCAACCCAACCTACGCTGTGGCCGATGTTATGACCAAGCCCGAATGTATCAATGATGACATCAAATCCTGGTTTGATGTCGTAAAGGGGAAAAAGCAAGGATTAAAAGCAGATGTAAGCGCAGAAAAGACCTTGAAGGATCATATGAATAAAGGTGTGAAGAATGATTTTACGTTTCCAGCCTATGACTTTTGAATCCGTGTCAAAAAATGATTCGGATACTGAAATCATATACTTGTATCAAAAAGAAGCCCTGTCAGTTCCGCCATTTTTTCCTTTATCATCACCAGTTCCTCGGAGGGAATTTGTTTTATAAGTTCATCTGTCTTTCTGTTTTTAATCTCCACTATCACCTGATGGTTCAATTTTTCATGCATGAAAAAACCCAGATCCGTTTGAAGATCATCCATGTATTCATTCAGGGTCTCTGCAAGTTCTTTTATCTCTTCTGCAGGCGGAGACTCTTGCTCTTTTTGTGCGGTTGCCAGGGACTGATCCAGCGCCTCGTTTTTATTCGGTTCAGAGGCAGGGGTATCCAGTTCCACCGGTGGCGGTGCCATCGGTTTTGGGTCCACCAGTTTGGGCTCCACAGATTTCAAAGCCATCTTTATATCGTTGATCTTCATCCTGCCATCCTTATTAATTGGTAATACTGATAACTTTTGGCGTGTATGCAGCAGCTGCCGAAGATCGGTATGAACCGATCACCGACGTTCCTTTGGATAGCTGTTTCATACGGTTTTTAATATTGTCTCTGACAGCTTTTACTTTTACTTCAAGGGCCCTGTTCTGGTCAAGGAGTCCTGTAACGCGATCATTCAAAAAAAACAGCATTGATTCCGTTTCGGCCCCGGTTTCGATTTCCAGCTGTTTAACCAATATATCGACGTTCCTTATCAGTCTGGAAACTTCAATATCCCGTTCTGCAGACTGCTGTTCAAGGTCGGGCAGGACCTGTTTGTCAAAAGATGCAAGGTGATCTGCCTGAATATCGTACAGCCGAGTTAACGTATCTTCTACTGCCTTAAAATTTTTTTTCATATTTATGAAATATCCTGTTTATCTGTCAAACGGAAATTGCCTGAAACGTTGTCTTCGGTCTGTCTGGATTGAACGCCGCTTGAAAAGAGCGTTTTGGGGCCGTATTTCTTACAATTTCAGTGGGTGACGCCTGTTTTTTTGCCATTACATCGGTTTCCCAGATCTCTTTAAGCCTTGATATATAGGCTTTGGCACGGTCAAGGGTCTTTAAGTCATTGTTTAAGGTTACCTTTGGCAGCTCCGTCAGAATGGCCGTGTAAATACCCCTTAAAAACCGGGTGGATTCATCCGTCATTGTCGGATCAACAGAGGCGTTGAGCTCTGAGATGATGGCAATAACTTTTGAAAGGTTTTCTCCCTTTTTTTGAATATTCCCCTCTTCAATACCTTCCCGGGCCAGCTTCATGCGGGTCAGGGCTCCTTTGAAAAGCAACAGTATCAATTGCTCGGGATCCATGCCTTCATAGTGATTGTTCAAATAGGTGTGTAATTGCTGGTAAGCTGCCATTCAAATCTCCTAAATTCCGTTATTGTTATTTATTTGAATCGACCATTCAAAATTTTTCTTGAGAATATTTCAGCTCTGATTGAGAATTATTAATCATCGCCTGATGTGCTGAATGAGTCAAACAACGAAGTCAGCAGGGCGGCTTCTGAATTCAGCTGGTTGATATAGGTATCCAGCCGTAAAAACTGTGCCGACATGATTTCATATTTTTTTGTCAACCGGGCAGTCTCGTTGTCGATGTCCTGGTCCAGCCGGTCGATTTTTGCTTCTGCTTCATCAATTTCAGTGGAGGCGATGCCGGTTGAACTGACCATTTCCGACAGGGCATCATTGATGACATCGGCTATTCCGGTAATTTCTTCATCCGCATCGCCCAAAAACAGCATTCTCAGAGCATCGGGATCGTTGGCGATGGCTTCGTCAAGGGTATCTTCGTCAATACTGATCGTACCGTCCTTGGCGATGTCAAGACCCAGGTCGATCAGGCTCGTGTAAGCGCTATCCAGATCAATGTTTGTGGTTAAAAGGGATTTGAGCTGAGCAACAATCCGCCTGGCGCTGCTTGAGCTTTCAAAGGGATTGTCCGCATCGTCCTCGGTTTCGCTTTCCGTGTCGGAAGAGTCTGCGCCGGTGCCGGTAATATAGGAGACAAGGTCATTGAACCCCTCGATCATAGATAAAAGATCTTCTTTAACGGTATCGTGACTGACTTCAATGTCCAGTGTTGTTTCCCCGACACTTTTCAGCTCAAATGTGATGCCGTCAATGACGTCGTCAATCCCGCTGTTGGATTGGCGGGAATAAGAAATGCCGTCCACGGCAAATTCGGCATTCAAAGATTCCCCTCCGGCCCCGTTCACTTCCGTTAATTCATCAAAATTACTCAGGGTGATTCTGGCGTCCTCGCCGGTTTCGTCGGCGGTAAGGGTCAGCTGATACGGGTTGTCAGTGTCTCCGTTATTGATAATGGCTGCGGTGATGCCGGGGTTGTTTTCAGCCTCGTTGATAAGTTTCGCCATCCCCTGGTAGGTGGTGCCGGGAGCAACGGTTAAGTACATGGTGCTGTCTCCCTGGGTGATACCCACAGTGGTATCCGCCGCCACCCAGTCAAATCCGGAAACGCTAATCTGCGAATCTTCCGTGTTTTCTCCTGAAGTGGCTGAAAGCCGGATATAGTACTCGCCGTTGTCATTACTGGCAATGGCGGCCGTGACCAGCTGGTTTCCATCTCCATCGGTATTGTCGGCAGAGTTATTGATGGCATCGACGATTTCTTCAAACGTCATGCCTGCTTCCAGGCTGATGTCGATCTGCTCCTGATCGCCTTCGGCACCATAATAAATGGAAAGGGGTGAAGTCATCGAATCTGCTTCCAGTATAGAACCGGACCTAAGGGTCATATCTTCTTGTAACAGAGTATCACCCTGTATAACAGTATCCACTGACAGGGTCGTTCCTGCTAAAATAGTCGTACCGGAATTATTAATAATATCAGTCGTTAAAACAGTTCCTGCTGAAAGTGTCGATCCGGAAGCAATTGTGGAGCCTGCGCCAACCAACGTGTCGGCACTTAACGTCACCTCCTCTGTCAAGGCGACACCAGCCCCCAAAATTGTGACCGCGGTGGTATCTATATCAGATATCCCGGATTCGGGTTCGTTGAACAGGGCCTCTGTTTTACTGGCCGCAGCAGTGGACGCCCAGGAATTTTTCTGGGCTTTCTGGGTGACTTCAAGGCTGTAGGAAGATGCTTCATACCCATCCCCCACTGTAGCAGAGAGGATATCTTCGTCCGATATGGAAACACGGTTGCCCAAAAAATTAGATGCCAGGGATAGGTTCAGGGCATCCGATTTGATGGAAAAAAGTTTGGCATTAACGGTATTATAGGCGTCCACCTGGGTCTGGAGCTCGGTCTGTTCGTCCTGCTTGGCGGTGATAACGGCTTCATCCACCCCCTTGAGCTGATCAATAATATCCTGAAGGTCAAGGCCGGACCCTATTCCCAATGATGTAATCGATCCTGTTGCCATGGTGCTTCTCCATAAAATTAAATGTGCATTTTACTTGCTGTTATATTGATACTCTTATCGGGTAATCGCATAAAAAACATAATTTTTTTTTAAGTTATTTTTCCAGCCGTCGATAAGCTATTTCAGATTCCATAGTAAACCAGGTACGGTACGGTGGAAATATAAAAAAAAAGGGAACGGAATCCCTGATTCATTAACTCTCAAGGAGGAATAAATTATGGCATTAAGAATCAACACCAACATTGCAGCGTTAAACGCGCACAAAAACCTGACTAAAACGGACAACGCTCTTTCATCGTCCCTTGAAAAACTGTCGTCCGGCTTGAGGATCAACAAGGCGGCGGATGATGCGTCCGGCATGTCCATTGCCGACTCTCTGAAATCCCAGTCTCTTGGGTTGGGACAGGCCATCCGGAATGGCAATGACGCGATTTCCATTGTTCAGACAGCAGACGCGGCCCTGGAAGAGTCCATCAACATCGTCAACACCATTAAAACCAAATCCATTCAGGCGGCCCAGGACGGGCAGACCACCACTTCCCGTAAGGCCATCCAGTCGGATATTGAGAAATTGACGGAAGAGCTGGACAATATCGCCAAAACAACCTCGTTCAACGGACAGAAGCTTTTGTCCGGCAATTTTACGAACAAGGAGTTCCAGATCGGGGCCTATTCCGGAGAAACCATCGGGGTGTCCATCCAGTCCACGGAAGCCGCAAAGATCGGCCATTTAAAAACTTCCGAACTGACTCTCGGCGGTCCCGGTACGGTCAAGCTGGATGTCACCAGCAGCCTGACCAACGAGACCTACGCCTTGAGTTCTGTTGAACTGGCCTATAACAATAGTGCCGAGAACGGTGTGGGTGTGGTTGCCGATGCCCTTAATAAATTGAGTGACGTGTTAGGCATCACCGCCACGGCTTCCGTTGAAACCACCACAAAATCAAATATTGAAGCCGGAACAACGGATGCTTCCTTTGCCATCAACGGCGTAACCATCGGCGCTCTGGATGTTCAGGAGAATGACGCAGACGGTGCCCTGGTGACGGCCATCAACAACAAAAGCAGCGAGCACGGGGTTGTCGCTTCGGTGGACGAGGAAGGACTGCTTACCCTGACCTCTTCGGACAACCGGGCCATCCAGGTCACCATGGGGGATGCCACCCAGCGGATCATGGGCGGAACGGAGAATATGTCCACCTTCGGCACGATTACCCTGACCCAGGCGGGAACCGGTGAAGTCCAGATATCCGATGCCAACAACGCCACCGGCGTGGCAGTTTCAACGGTAAACGGCAGCGTTAAGATCAGTGGTGCAGTGGCATCAACTCAGGAATCCGTTGCGGCTGATGGGACTATCTTTGCATCCGGAACAGTTTTGGGGTCCGGTTCAGTGGTGGCCGGAAGTTTTACACTGCTGGGATCAACAGCCAGTACGGTGGGGGATGATTCCATTGTGAGCAAAGGTTCAGTTCTTGCCGGTGGAACGGTGTTCGCCTGCGGTACCACCATACAGGGGACTTTTGAAGTGGCGGCCGGTGCCGGCACCTCTGCGGACGGCAGCATCCTCACGGCGGGATCCACCCTGGCGTCAAGCTCTTCCCTTGCCGGGCTCACCATTTTCAAGGGGGATATATCCACTCAGCTTTCCGGCGGTACTGTTATTGTAAGCGGTACCGGAGACAACCAGTATACCGTTGCCAGCGGCGGCGCCGTAGTCAAGGCCGGCGGGCTGACATTGACCGAGAATGCCGAGATCGGGATCGGTTCCTTGCTGGCGTCCGGCTCCATCCTGACTGCCGGTTCCATGGTGCTGGATGACTTGACGCTTGTGAACGCATCAACTTCTACGGTAACGGCGGATATGACCCTGACCAGCGGCTCCGTCGTGGCCAGCAATTCCGTTCTGAAAACAGGGTCCTCCATTGATGCTTTAGTCAGCGGCAGCGGGCTCGTCCAGGGCACCATGACTCTTGGCGTGAACACCACCCTGGCCGACAACACCCAGCTGGCAGACGGATCATCCTTCGGGGCCAGCGCCACCGTGGCTGTAGACATCGTCGTCGGTGAAAACGCTGATATGGTGTTGACAAGGGGCTCCCAGCTGAACAGCGGAACGGTGATCGCCGCCGGGACCCTGCTGACCAACGAGTTTACAGATGAGAACGGGTTCACCTATTCCAAGGGGACTTTGCTGGATCATGACATCACCCTGTCCGGGACCGTGGATATCAGCAACGCCCAGGTAATCGCCGGAGGTTCCACCATATCGGCCGGATCCACCCTTGCCGCCAATAACAATGATACTCAGGCATACAGCAGTTCCGAGGTATCCGACGGGGAGTCCTACCGCCTATCCGACATTGACGTGACCACCCAGGAAGGGGCCCAGATCGGTATAGCGGTGGCGGATGCGGCCTTGACCAACCTGGACAAGGTCCGCTCGGATTTAGGTTCCGTGCAGAACCAGTTGACTTCCACCATCGCCAATATCTCCACCACCAAGGTGAATGTTGAAGCCGCGGAATCCACCATCCGTGACGTTGATTTTGCAGCAGAATCTTCCAACTTCACCAAGATGCAGATCTTAAGCCAGGCCGGCACATTTGCCATGTCCCAGGCCAATGCCAGTTCCCAGAACGTATTGAGCCTGCTCCAGTAGTTTAAAACATCCGGGAATCCGAACAACAGGGGCGGCAGCTTTTAAAGTTGCCGCCCCTGTTGATTCTGCTTGATCCTGCCTGTTCTTTTTGTTTAAGATGCCCTATAGTAATTCAAACCTGAAAGGCATTAAAAATGAGTTCTAATCAGAAAATTTCCATGGTCCACATCGGGCTGATGAAAACGGCAACCACCACACTGCAAAATTTGTGGTTGCAGGATACCAGGGTCTCCCTGGTTCACAAGGGACTGCTGCAGATCATTCAAAAAGCCCGGGTAACGGGCAGGAATGCGAAATCCGGCGCAGCCGTTCCCCTCCAATGGCAATATGACAGCAAACCGGAACCCGGTCAGCATATTGTCCTGAGCCAGGAAGCCCTATCCACAGCTTATATTAATGAACGGGCGTCCAAAGCAGACATCAAACGGTTTCAGAAGGCCGCCGCAAAAATATTAAGCATGATTGTGCCAAGCCCCAAAATATTGATCACCGTCCGGGAACCCGCATCATGGATCAAATCCATTTATAACCAGTCCGTCAAGATGGGGGGTATTGACACCTTCCCCGATTTCCTGAAAATGGAAAAAGACTTTATCAAGCAGTCCCTGAATATTGTTGACCTTAAAGAGACTTGGGGTGAATTTTTCGGAAAAGAAAATATTCTGGTGCTGCCGATTGAACTGATGAGAAACAATAAAGCTCTTTTTTTTGAAGAGATTTTCAAATTTTCCGGCGTTCCGGTGCCGGATCTGACTGTTGAAATAGCCGCCAATCCTTCCATGAAAGAAGAGCATCTGAAGTTAATGAAACGCTTTAATGAATGGGTTGATATTTTTACCCGATACGGCATCTATCAACGCCAGATACCCCAGCAGGCGCAGCAGGCCTTGAATATTATACGTTTTGCCGTCCGGTACAGTCTTGAGTCGCCCTCTGCCGAACTGCTGGAAAAAGTGGCGGATACCGAAAGCAGGCTTCCGGATTGCGACATTGATCTGTCCCATATTGATTCTGAATTCCTTTCCAAGATAAGGGTCTCATACCAAAAAGTTTTAATTGACAACGATTTTTATGGATTCCGGGATCTGTATTGCGGTCAATAGATTACTAATAAGATCAATAAGATTTTTTGTGTTGATATATCGTGATGGGACGTGTTTATGAAACAACATGACTCAACAATTAATTGCCCTGTCTGCGGCTCTATCGCTGTGGGGCGACTTCATAACCGGGCCTGGTCGGCTCCGGATAAAACCGTTTACCGCTGCCGCCAATGCCTGGCCGCTTTTTTATCTCCTATGATGACCCGGATTGAAGAAGAACAATTCTATGCGGCATACAACGACCATACCCGGAAACGCGGAGTAACCCTGACAAAGGATCCTCTGGAACTTCATGAAAAAAGCATCCCCGAAGCGGTGAGGCGGTGGAAGCAATTGGAAAAATATTTCAGACAGGGTATGTCTGTGCTTGAAGTCGGGTGCTCAACCGGTGCTTTTATTGAAATCTGCTCCCGGACTTGTCGATGTGCCTGTGTCGAACCAGATGGTGCCAACAGGCAATTTGCCGCACAATTCTGCCGGGAACAGTATGAATATATTGATCAAATCCCGGATTCAAAACAATTTGATCTGATCTGTCTGTTTCATGTGTTCGAGCATATCAGGGACCCGGCCGACTTTCTGGTAAAATGTAACGGTCTGCTGAGCCCGGGCGGGGTGGTGATCATTGAGGTACCCCATATTGAAGATCCTTTATTGTCCATTTTCGATCTTGGCGCCTATAAGGATTTTTATTTTCAGCCCATGCATCATTACATCTATTCTGTAAAGGCGTTGAACCATCTGTTTGTGACCCATGGTTTTATGGAAAAGGAGGTCATTTATATCCAGCGGTACGGGCTTGACAATCACCTGGCCTGGCTGAAAAACCAAAAGCCCGGGGGGGATCCGGAGTTTAAAACCCTATTTGAAAGCTGCAACGGCACCTATTGCAACAGCCTGGAAAGAGCCGGAAAAACAGACACCATCATGTATATCACAGCAAAGGGCCGTCATCCGTTATGAAACAGGGTTATAAAATTCTGGCTGTTATCCCGGCCCGGGGGGGGTCTAAAGGAGTGCCCCGGAAAAATATCAAGCGTCTTGCCGGAAAACCGCTGCTTGCATGGACCGTTGAAACCACCCTGTCCCTGGATTGTCTTGACCGGGTGATCCTTTCCACCGATGATGAAGAGATCGCCGGAATCGGAAAACGCTACGGCGCTGACGTCCCATTTCTACGGCCTGCCGAAATTGCCGCCGATGACACGACGGACATGCCGGTATATGAACATGCCTTGAACTGGCTGGAACAACATGACGGATTTATTCCCGACATCGTCGTATGGCTGCGGCCGACCGTTCCACTGAGATCCGCTGGGGATATTGAAAATTCCCTGGATCTTTTGATTAAAAAAAGACCGGACTGGGTCCGTTCCGTTTGTGAAGCAGAGCATCATCCGTACTGGATGTATAAATTAAATGACACCAGGATGGAACCCTTTGTTGAAGGAATACGGATTGAAAATTATATGCGGCGTCAACTGCTGCCCCCCGCCTACCGGCTGAACGGGGCCGTGGATGTTACCTGGCGCTCGACTATTCTTGAAAAGAAAATCTTATACGCCGGTGTGATCGAGGCCCATATCATGCCGGTGAACCGGAGTATTGATATCGATACCATGCTGGATTTTCAACTTTTGGAAGCCATTATCTCACAGGGTGAATATGAATAAGTTTGTCACAATCAAAGATTTCAGGATCGGAACCGGGAATCCGTGTTTCATTATTGCCGAAGCAGGGGTGAACCACAATGGGGATATTCAGATTGCCCACAGACTGATTGATGCGGCAAAGCAGGCCGGGGCGGACGCGGTCAAATTCCAGAGTTTTAAGACCGAAGACCTTGTTACCCCGACTAGTCGGAAGGCAGATTACCAATTGAAGACCACCCTGGGGGATCACTCTCAGTTTTCCATGCTGAAGAAACTTGAACTATCCCTGGAAGACCAGGTGCAGTTAAAAAAACATTGCGATAACAGCAATATTCTTTATCTTTGCACTCCCTATGAGCAAAAAAGTGCCGATCTGCTTGAAAATATCGGCGTGGATGCTTTTAAAATCGCTTCAACCGATACATCCAATCTGCCCTTTCTTCGTTTCATTGCAAAAAAAAATATTCCCGTGATTTTATCAACCGGCATGTCCACCCTGGGAGATGTTGAGGAATCTGTCAATGAATTAAAAGAACATGGGCTGTTGGAAAAAATTATTATTTTGCAATGTACCTCGGAGTATCCGGTTCCTTTCTCGGATATTAATCTGGGTGCAATGAAAACCATGGAAGCGGCTTTCGGTTGTCCAGTCGGTTTTTCAGACCATACGCCGGGAATCGGTGCAAGCCCCTGGGCGGTTGCTGCCGGGGCTTGTCTGGTTGAAAAGCATTTTACCCTGGACAGGAAAATGGAAGGCCCGGACCATAACGCCTCCATCAATCCGGATGAACTGATGGAGCTGGTCACAACCGTCCGAAACGTAGAGGCAGCTCTCGGGGATGGCATAAAGAGAATTATGCCCAGTGAGAAAAAAAACAAATCCAGGATGCAGAAAAGTCTGGTGGCAACCCGTAATATACCGGCCGGAGACATGATTCATCCGGATGATTTGACCTGTAAACGTCCTGGAACAGGACTTTTGCCAAAGTGGTTTGACCAGGTGGTTGGGAAAAAGGCTGCTGTGAATATCAGGAAAGATGATGTGCTCACCCTTGATTGCATATCGTGGGGAAAGTTGTAATGTCGGACTTGATTGGATATGATCCGGTTGGCACTGCCTGTATGGATAAACTGGTTTCCTTTTTCGAGCTGGTTGAGAACAGAGGAGACAGCAGGTATTTTCACCCCCACCCCTTTGACAAAAAAACAGCCGAAAACTTTAGCCGATATACGGGCCTGGATCTTTATTTCGTTCAGACAATGGATAAAAAGATTTGCGGATATGGGATGCTCAGGGGCTGGGATGAAGGATATACGGTTCCAAGCCTTGGAATAATTATTCACCCGGATTACAGGGGCCGGAAATTGGGTGAGAAATTTATGGAGTTCCTCCATGAACAGGCCAGGAAAAAAGGTGCTGATCGTATATTGTTAAAGGTATATCCTGAAAATTTAAGCGCCATAGCTCTTTATCAGAAAATGGGGTATGTTTTTTCCGGCCGCAGGGACGGACAACTACTCGGTTATGCACAATTGAAAAAAACATGATCTATATCTCCTCAGCGTGCTCTAAACAACAAAGGATCGGCCGTGCAATAGAAGAACTGGCCGATCAAGGATTTAAAAATATAGAATTGAGCGGCGGCACCGGGTATTATGCCGGTTATAAATCAGATATACTTCAACTTAAAATAAAATATGGTTTGAATTTTCTGATTCATAATTATTTTCCCCCGCCCCAAAGCCCTTTTATATTGAATCTGGCATCCTTGGATACGGCGATGTATACCAAAACATTGAACCAGCTGAGAAAAGCGCTTGAATTAACCCGATTGTTTGGCTCGAATAAGTTTGGCTTTCATGCAGGTTTTTTTGTAGACCGTCCGGTATCCGAGATAGGAAAACAATTTGGAAAATCGCTTTTATATGAAAAGAAAGAGGCACTGAAAAGATTTATTGACGGTTTTTTTATCCTAAGAAACGAGTTCAGGGATATAGAGTTGTATATTGAAAACAATTGCTATTCAAAATCAAACAGCCTGGTGTATGGATCTCAGATTCCGTTCATGCTTCTTTGTTATGATGATTATCTGACATTGACAAATGAAATTGATTTTAAGTTGCTCCTGGATATCGGACATTTAATGGTGAGCGCCAATACCTGTTGTCTGGATTTCAAACAAGAGTTTGAAAACATGTTTGATCACTCAGACTATATTCACATCAGCTGCAATGATACATTGCATGATCAAAATCTTGGTTTAACCGGCAAAGATGAATTGATTGGCATGTTAGCCCGGCGTGATTGGGCTGATAAAATCATAACCCTGGAAATTTATGAAGGCATGGAAGCGTTAACAGCTACCCATTCAATCATATCCTCTTTTATATGAAAGTCTTTGCAAACCAAGTCTTTGACTTTCATGTTTTGTTGTGGGCAAACCCGGGGAAAAGATTCGGGCTGCCGTGGCAGTTATTATTAAATAGGAGAAATCCATGAAAACAGCTTTGATAACTGGTATAACCGGACAGGACGGCTCTTATCTGGCAGACTTTCTGTTGGAAAAAGGATATACTGTATACGGCCTTAGACGACGAATCAGCACCTATAACCTTGAAAACATAGCACATTTACAGGTTGACCCCCATGCACGAACCGAATCATTCAAGCTGGTATACGGAGACCTGTCCGATTCAAGCAATATCAACCGACTGATTGATCAAATCAAACCCGATGAAATCTATAATCTGGCGGCCCAGTCCCATGTCCGGGTTTCCTTTGATGTGCCTGAATATACGGCTGACATTGATGCACTGGGGCCTTTAAGGATACTTGAGGCTATCCGGGAATCAAAGACCTCCATACGATTCTACCAGGCATCGACAAGTGAGCTTTACGGTGATGTCCTTGAAACGCCGCAGACTGAAAAAACGCCTTTCAATCCGCAATCCCCGTACGCCATTGCAAAACACTATGCGTTTCAGATAGTCAAAAATTATCGCCAAGCGTATCACCTGTATGCCTGCAACGGAATATTATTTAACCACGAATCACCCCGGCGGGGAACCACTTTCGTAACCCGTAAAATTACAACGTCTGTGGCCAGAATCGTCAGAAACAAACAGGACTGTCTGTATCTGGGCAACCTGGATGCCAAAAGAGACTGGGGGTATGCGCCTGAATATGTTGAGGCCATGTGGCTGATGCTGCAGCAGGACGAGCCTGAAGATATTGTTATCGGAACAGGCGAAACCCATTCTGTAAGAGAGTTTGTGGAACATGCCTTTGCCTATGCCGGTATTGATATCGCATGGGAAGGCAAGGGCATTGATGAAAGGGGTGTGGACAAAAAAAACGGAAAAAGCCTGGTTCGAATTGATCCGTATTATTATCGTCCCACGGAAGTAGATCTCCTTTTAAGTGATCCTTCCCTTGCCCGGAAAAAACTTGGCTGGTCTTCGAAAATCCGGTTTAAGGCGCTTGTTGAAATTATGATGCAGCATGATCTGGGAAGGATTTAACATGAAAAGCCGTTTTACACGAATTAAGGAAAAAATTGTAGATATTTCCGTATCGGATAAACAGTCAATACGGGATGTTTTAAGGAAGATTGATAAAGGGGCGCTTGGGGTAGCGCTGCTGATGGATTCAAAGACAGGTATTTTTAAAGGGCTTGTTACGGATGGCGACGTGCGAAGGGCATTAATTAAGGGGATGGACCTTGATTCGCCGGTATCCGACATTGAACGCCCCAAGACCATTACCGCTTCCGTCACCGCATCTTCTGAAGAAATTTCAAGGCTGTTTGGGGAGGCGGTTCGTGTTATCCCCTTGCTGGATGGTGGCAGGCGGGTAACCGATCTGGCATTTTTTGACACAAGGGTTTATTTGCCGGTATCAGAGCCAAACCTGGGTGAAAAAGAATTAAAATATGTCAGCGAATGTGTCCTGACCGGCTGGGTATCTTCAGCTGGAAAATATGTGACACAGTTTGAACAGATGTTTGCAGAATTCTGTGGCACACGATACGGCATCTCGTCGAGCAGTGGAACAACCGCTCTTCACCTTGCCCTGCTTTCCCTTGGAATCGGACCTGGGGATGAAGTCATTGTTCCGTCCTTTACATTTATATCAACGGCCAACGCCGTTGTTTTTACAGGAGCTACCCCGGTTTTTGTCGATAGTGACATACAGACATGGAACATCAGCGCCCATGAAATTGAAAAGGCTGTCACCGTCAGAACCAAGGCCATCATACCGGTTCATATCTATGGGCATCCGGCTGACATGGCTCCGATTCTGGACATTGCCGACAGATATAACCTTGCGGTTGTTGAAGATGCTGCCGAAGCCCATGGCGCATTGTATAAAGGGAAAAAAACAGGTTCTCTTGGCGATATGGGGATTTTCAGCTTTTACGGTAATAAAACCATTACAACCGGTGAAGGCGGGATGCTGGTGACCGATAATAAAGAACTGGCTGATAAAGCTCGGATCTTAAGGGATCACGGAATGGATCCTGAAAATCGATATCACCATTCCGTACTGGGTTATAACTACCGGATGACCAATATCCAAGCCGCCCTGGGAGTCGCCCAGATGGAAAGAATTGACCAGATCGTTCAACAAAAATGTACCAATGCTGTTTTTTATAATGATGCACTGGGGGAAATACCAGGCATAACCCTTCCTCCCCAGGCCGAGTGGGCGAAAAATATCTACTGGTTATATTCCATCCTGATTGATGAAAAAAGCTTTGGCATGTCGGCAGGCAGGCTTGCTGCAATGCTGAAAATAAAATCCATAGAAACCCGACCCTTATTTCTCCCGGTTCACCAGCAACCCATTTATGATACAAAACAGCACCTGCCGGTGTGTGAATACCTGTCGTCATCCGGTTTGAGTTTACCTTCGTCTGTGAATATTGATATCAATGAAATTGGCAGAATTGCATGGGAAATAAAAAATATCCGGAAAAAAAATTAGTTTTCAACTTTTATTATCCTTGGTAGTGGGTCAAACTTGGGGATATAATGCAAAGATCGCTTTGAATTCAGGCGTCCTTCATGGAGTATCCACAACTTTGACCCACCACCCTATCCTGAAAGCTCTATTAATTCTGGCCCATCCATGGCGGTTTATGGTTACTGAAGCAGGCTCATGACGTTTTCTGAACTGGCATTGGCCTGGGACAAGGCAAATGTGCCGGCCTGGCTTAAAATCTGCATTTTGGTAAAATTAGAGGATTCTGCTGCAAAATCAACGTCACGGATGGTGGATTCCGCGGCTTCAACATTTACCTTGGTGGTGGAGATATTGGAGATGGTGGAAGTCAGCTGGTTCTGCACGGAACCTAAATCCGAGCGGACCTTGTCCAGGTTGGTCAAGGCCGCATCCGCCACCGCTATACCGATCTGGGCCCCTTCCTGGGTGGTCACGTCAATGTCGGACAGGCGGTAGGATTCCCCTTCGGATACTTCGGATCTGCTGTACTCCAGGGTGTCATTGTCATTGGCGGCAAGAACTGATCCGGCAGCTATGATGGACCCCCCGGCGATTACCTGGGTGTTGCTGATATTTACAGCCCCGGACAGGGTGATATCATGCCCCAGAAGAGTCCCTTTGGAATAAGTGAACCCGTTCTCATCTGTAAACTCGTTGGTCAGCAGGGTACCGGCGGCGATCACCGTACCGCCACTCAACATGGAGCCTCTATTCAGCACCATGTCGGCATTTTCACCGACCACTATGTCCATGGCGACGGTGGCGCTGGCCCCGAAGGAAGATCCGTCGGCCAGCTGAGTGTTGTCGGCCAGTGTGGTGTTCACACCAAGGATCATGCTCCCCTCGACGATCCCGCTGCCGCTGACCAAAGCATCAATGGAGGACCCTGTTTTCAAAACGGAATTGCTGGCGACACTGGAGCCGGCCTTCAGGGTCATATCCGCCGTTACCGTAGAAGTTGCCGTATTCACAAGGGTCAAGTCATCCAGCACCATTGAACCGGCCGTCAGGGTGGAACCGGATGCCAGCACGGAACCGATCCCGATCTCGCCATCTTCAGTCAATGTCAGCCCGCCGGCCTTGACCGCGGCGGCATTACTAACAACGGTATACTGGTTGTCGCCGGCCCCGCTGACAATGACAGTGCCGCCGGAAAGCCGAGTAGATACATCCCCCTTGAAAATGGTGAGACCGTCAAGGGTAGAGCCTGACTCCAGGATGGACCCAGCCGTAAGGACACTGCCGTCCGCAGAGGTGCCGGCACCGGCCGCCACTTCAAACGTCCCCTGTACGATGCTACCGGAGCCGATCACCGTTCCACCGGCAAGAACTGAACCTTTGCCCACAACGGAATCATCCCCCACGGTAGTGACTGTCGATCCCGTTAATGTAAAACTTCCGGCCACCACTGAACCGGACCCCAAAGTTGTTCCGGATGCAAAGATAGTCCCATCAGCCGCAACGGATTCCTGAGTTGATATCGATGCACCACTGATCCTAACGCTGCCGTCCACCGTTGAAACAGCCACGCCGGTGGCGTTGTTGGCATCGGATATCTGGATTTCACCGGTTCCCGCCTGGGTCAGCCTAATCGTGCCGACGGTGGACATGTTTTCGGTTCCGCCCATGATCCGTCGAGTGGGATCCTCCATGGTGACCTTGATGGCCCTGTTGTCCGAAGAGGTCAGGGTAAGCCTCCCTTCCTCGTCCACCGAAGCGGTAACCCCGTGCTCACTGGTTTTATTGTTGATGGCCGTCACCAGGGCACCGTCTGCGTCATTCTCTTGAACATCCAGAGCACCGATGATTACGCCGTTGATGGCAAAGGAAGAATCCGTTGTTCCGGCTTCAATATTGGATTTTGTGGTGATTTCAACCGAAGCCGTGGCGGTAATGCCTAACACGTCACTCAATTTATTGAGGGCATCGGCAACCACACCCACACCGTTTTCAGCACTGTTGTTATAGGCCAGCTCAACGGAACTCAAGGAATAGGTCTCGTTGGTCAGGCTGCTGGTGACATCCAGCTTGACCGTACCGGGACCGCCGAGAGTCAGTTCGGAGGTTTTTAAATGGCCGATCTTCGAGGCTTCCGTCGATTGGATGGACACCCCGATAGTTTCTCCGGAATAGGCCCCGATCTGGAACTCCTTGTTCGTAAAATTGCCGGACAAAAGCTTCTGGCCGTTGAACGAGGTGCTTTTGGCGATATTGTCCAGCTCTTCCGTCAATTTCTCAATATCTGACTGGATGGCCTTACGGGAAGTGGTGGTCTGCCCGTCCTGGGCCGCCTGAATGGATTTGGTTTTAATGGTGTTGACGATATTGATGGACTCTTCCAGGGCCGCGTCTGCTGTCTGAACAATGGAAATCGCGTCATTGCCATTCCGGATGGCCTGTCCCAACCCAAGAGACTGGGATTTGAGAGAGTCGGCAATGGACATGCCGGACGCATCATCCGCTGCCTTGTTGATCCTCAAACCGGACGACAGTTTTTCAAGGGACGATGAAAGAGCGTTGTCCGTTTTAGTCAGGTTTTTGTGCGCGTTTAACGCTGCAATGTTGGTGTTAATTCTTAATGCCATATTTCCCCCTCTTAACGAAGGCCTGGTTTAGTTGTGTTATTTTATTCTTAGCTTTTGCAATTGAGCCTGCAGGTTATGTGCCATTTAAAATTTTTTATTAATCAGGGGAGGATTGATTACACTTTGGGGGCTTTGTATCGACCATCGCAAAGGGAAAAAAACAAGACTTGTAATTTCAAATGGTTGATAATAGCGGCGTGGTGGGTGAAATATAAACGTGTTTTTAATTAATTGATTCATGAAAAATTAAACATTATACCTATTTTTCGTAACCTATTGATTTTACTTAGAAGATTTTTTAATGATCTAATAAAATAAAGCACTTAGTACTGATCTCCGTAAATATGTCCTTGGTTTCAGATTAATTCTGTCACTAATTTCCTGAAGCTGGCTTAATCTAACAGGTGACGGATTTACGGCGTGGTGTACTTAGCCAAAATCGATATAATGTCTATTGTATTTGTGAAAAAAATATTTGGGGTCGGGATCGGAAAAAATTGCCAGACTAACGAAATGGACTAAGGAAAAAATTTCCAGACTGATGCTGATCACCCAGTTTTACTCTTTCTCCAATTTTCAAAAAGTGGCCGGGCTTTTACGAATGCGGCTGATTGTTCGGTGGTCAATGGTTGTTTCCTCATCGGCTCCTTGCTTTAAAATGTCCATGTTGGACCCGATATCCGAGTTTCAGATTACTATCACCCCATGATATTTGCGTTAACTCTCTGTGACATCTGGTGGATTCATCTGTTCCAATTTTTGTTTCAATATCTCATAAGCGGTTTTGGCTGCCTCAAGATGGCCGCTTGCCATATAACAGTCTCCGATCTTTTTGATGAGACCAATTTTATCGGGTAAGTACATAAAACATTTTTCATAGGCGGTGATGGCGTCTTCATGTTGTCCGCCTTCCCGGAGCTGATCCCCGATGGTTTCCCAATATCCGGCAAATTTGACATCAATGGTGATGGCATGGTTAATGGCTTCAATGGCTCCATGAAAATCTTCAGACACAAAATAGGTATCAATGATTAAAAAATAAAGATCGGAATCCCCGGGGGACAATTCAAGTGCAGTTTTAAAACTTTGAATCGCCATGGTGTAATTTTGAAGGGACAGCTTCAGTTTTCCATGATAGAGAAATATTTCTTTTAAAAGTTCTTGGGAAATACAGCCGAACATATGGTTGTTTTCAATGATATGGTCATGCCATTCATTGATTAAAGGTGCCGCCGCCGGATAATCATTCCCGTCAATCAGAGATTTGATTTTTTCCAAATCCGTGTTTAAAAAATTTTCCAATTCCTTTTTCAAATCCTTGTGGGAAGGACAAAACAACAGCCCTTTCCGCAACGTATATTTAATACTGGCATCTCGATTCGGCAGCATTTTAAAATGCTGAACAAAGGAAAAAAACTCATCGCCAAGGGTTTTCCGGTATTTTTCAACAGCCCCGGCAATATCCGGGCGGTGCTTCACGGCATTTTCAAAGTATTGTTTCGCGTCGGTATGTTCGTTGAACTGTAAAGCCGTACAGCCCAGTAAAAAATATACTTCCCCGGATTCCGGCATACTTTGATGGAGTTCTTCCAGAAAAGGCTTGGCTAAGTAGTAATTTTTGGAATCCACATACAGACGGACAAGGTTCAGGATATTTTCTGTTTTCTTAATGCCCCGGTGGATATTTTCCCGGTAGAGTTGTTCTTTCTCATGAAAAGAGAGAACCATTTCAAGATTATCAGCAAGCAGGTCCGAGGCTTGTTTACGAACTTTATTGATCTCCATTAAACGGTAAAGGTTCTGTATCAGCCAGTCCAGATATCGGGACGGTTTTTTTTCAAGGGCTGCAATGGCCAGTTTCTGGCGTTCACTTTCCTTTAATCCGTCTCTGGTCACTTCTTCCAGGATGTGCCAGATGATGCCTGTATTGTCCAGGTCGGAATGAAAGCGGTCGATTTTTCTAACTTGCTGCTGTTGTGAGCTTGAGAGCATGTTAAATGATTTGATCAGTTTGCGATTTTTTTTAAGGGTTATCAATCCTTTCAATAGGGAACGGGTGATAGTATCTGCCTGTTTTATCTTTTTGTTGATGGTTTGAATGGTTTCCAACAGCTTTTTAAATGCCTTTGGGATGTTTTCAGTTGCAAGAGGTGGAATTGTTTCATAATGCCGTTTAAGGAATTGCCCTGTATAAATGGTTTCAGTGCAATAGGTATTAATCACGTCCTGCAGTGTTGAGATCCGGGTGCCTTCAATATGAGCGCCCCCTTCCGTGGCATTGATATATTCCCTTTGTGTATTTCTAATCATATCCTCAAAATGGCTTTTCATGCTTAAAAAACCCCTGTCCGTACGCACCATTTTACCGTTAACACCCATGGTCATGGTGGCTTCTGTCTTCTGGCCATTTGTATGCGATGGTGCCGTGCCGTGCAGAACGGTTCCCGTTGCATGGGATGTCGTACCCGGGTATGCCAGGTCCTGGCCGATGAAAACAATGGGGTCACAACCAAGGATTTTGGCGGTAATAAGATTCAGATGTGCGACGGTACTGGCACCGCTGGTGCTAACTTTTCCCCCAAGAAGACCGTTGAGCCAACTTTCAACGGGTTTGGCTGCAAATGTCCAAAAAACCTGGTCTGCAGGAAATATTTTGGCTGTTTTCAGGTTAACGGAAGAGGCGCAGATCAGGGAAATATCACGGGCATTTGAGACAATATCTGCAAATTTTTCAAAGGTGATATTATTCGGGTCAATGCTGGTCAAAAAATGGGGAGACACGCCATTGTTCAAGAGTGCCGGCAGGACTGTATCTGCTGCGATGATCACAGCTTTGTCTTGAATCTGTTTCAGCAAATGGATATTTTTATCCAGTGAAGGCCCGCCGGCTACAAGGATTGCCGGCTTGCCCGGGAATATATTTTCAACTTGGTCGATGATGCGGTGGTGATGAATAATACTGATATGTTGAAATCGGTTATTTATAAAATCCTTTCCAAGCAATTTAGTGGTGGTACCCTCAATATTCAGGACGTTGAGATGGCTAAAAAGTTCTGTTTTTAATTCGTTGTATCCGTCAAGGTTGCTGTTGAGTGAGGGAAGGTGGTGGATGATGTTGGCATCTTCAAGCCTGATCGTCGTATGTGCTCTATAAAGGGCTTCGTTAATCGGGGTGTCGGAGCCGATTCTCAGGATAACTCTCGGATCCGTAAAAATTTCTGAAAAATCCATATAACGAATGGCTTGTATGAAAATACCAGGTTCCAGATCAAAAAGCGCCAGCCGTTGAAGCAGAGGCCTTTCTTTCAATATTTTTGCAATGCCGTAACCTAATCCAATACCTAAGATACCAACAAATCCTTGATGCTCTTCAGGTATCCTTTTGACAAACATATCTATATCTTTTTCAGGATCCGTTTCCTCGTGAAGAACGACTGAATTTCCATGTTTGCTCATTACGATAAGGTTGGGTTTTCCATTGGCAGAAAAAAAAACATTGCCTAAGGGCTCGATAGATTTCTCAGTGATCTGTTTGAAGGTTTGAAGATGATACTTTTCAAGAAGCTTGAGGTTTGATTCGTAGTAGTCGGTATATTCTTGATTCATTTTCATATCTCCGAAATTTATTTATGATTTATAATCCGGGTTTGCCGGGCAGGCAAGCGCTTTAAAATTTTAGTTTTGCGCAACTAAAGAAGATCGTATTCTTTTTTAAATTTCAATTAAATTTGAGTCGAGAACTCGCGACTGTTGGGTTAAGAATTAAAAAGAATTCCGACCTGCCCCCGGGTATGCAGGAATTACAGAATCAACGGATTTTCTACTTTTACTCCTTGAAAAATCTGGCCGGGATTCAAATCCTCGGTCAAAATTTTTTGGCTCTCCGAGCTTTCCCGTGGTAGATAAATCTCTATATTTGTGCTATAGGCTCGACGCAATATTTTTAGTGGTTGAAATTACAGGATAATATCCATACACCTCGATAGAAGCGAAGAACGCAACAGCGTCGCAAACAAGCAATTTTATCAAAAACCACGGAAAATATCGGAGAGCCAATTTTTTCACAACGGGCACGTTGCGCCGCAGATACAAGGAGAGCGTCCCAGAAGGGAATCTTATTCAAGACTTGGCAGTCAATAGCCCGGTCAATGATTTCAGGCAAAATCAATACAACCTCAAAGTGGGAAAACGAGTGTAATATATCTTTCACAATAAGGGCATCAACCTTAAGCTTTTTTGTGGCTGCAACGTACATGTTTTGATGTGGGGCCTATGTTTATACACCAGATAAGCCCATGGCTGTTATTTAAATACACTATAAGTGGGCACTGATTCGGTGTCAACGTTAGAAAATACTTGACGCATATCTCAAATTGAGATATTTATATATAAAATATGCATATCATAACACAGAAGAAAATATTGGATTTTGCTGAGAGATACCCGGAATGTTCAACCGCCCTGGATGCCTGGTACCGAATTATGAAGCACACAGGGTTTGGCAACTTCGCTGAACTTAGAGGTGTTTTTCCAAACGCAGACCAGGTGGGCGGGTTTACCGTGTTTAATATCGGCGGGAACAAGGTGCGGCTTATTGCGGCTGTCCATTACAACACACAGCGGCTGTATATCCGGCATGTCCTCACGCATAACGAATATGACAAAAACAAATGGAGGGAAGGCTGATGTTACAGGAGACAAACGACATTATCCGGATCTGGCCGGATATCAAAAACATCTTTTCCGTGGCCCATTCAAAAGCAGAATATGACCGGCAGGTATCTTTTCTTGACAGCCTTTTGGATGAAATCGGAGAGGACGAAGGGCACCCGCTGGCCTCTCTGGTGGAGACCATTGGCAGTCTTGTGGAAACTTATGAAACCGCCCACGTGCCGGAACATGAGGGAGTACCAGCTGACATTTTGAATTGTTTAATGCAGGAACACGGTGTCAGGCAGGGAGATCTGCCGGAGATCGGCAGCCAAGGAGTTGTATCTGAAATTTTGAGCGGAAAGCGCAGGCTTAACACCCGGCAGGTGAAGGCATTAGGAGAACGGTTCGGGGTTTCGCCTGTGGTTTTTATTTGAGGAAGAGTTTACTGTCAACTTGACTAATTATCATCAAATAGTACACACTAAAAACATCAAATTATAACCTTTAAGTATTCAGGCGGTGATAAAATGACATTAAGTATAACAGAGGATATCCGTTCAATTACTGATTTAAAGAGGAATACAAACGCTGTACTTGAACAAATAAATAAAACCAAACGTCCCGTTATTTTAACAGTTAACGGGAAAGCGGAAGCTGTGCTTCTTGGAGTAAATGAATATGAGAAAATTGCAAATGCATTTAGCCTGCTCAAGCTTCTCATACCAGCAGAAGAAGATATAACAAACAAGCGATATAAAGAAGCGAGGAATTTTTTCAAGGAATTTAAATGTGATAAAGAAATATCAGGTTAGATTGACCCAGGAAGCGCAAAATGATTTGGAAAAAACATATTATTATATTGCAGACGACAGCATCAATAATGCAAAACACTTCATCCTTCAACTGGAAGAAAAGGTATATTCTCTTGAGACTTTTCCCGATCGCAACCCATTTATACCGGAAAATAACTTCTTTGGGACCAACTACCGCCATCTGATATATAAAAAATATCGGGTGGTTTATAGAATTGCTGAAAAATCGGTTTATATTCTGCGAATATTCCATGGTGCAAAGTTACTGAGCTTATGACGATAAATCACATTTTAGAAGGAAGTGCCAATGGATATTTATTATTATCTGTGGGGCGGTTGAGCAGGTTTTAAGGTAAACTTAAAGACCAGGTCTTAAATAATTTATCCATTTTTCTATATGTAGGAGCGCGGGTGGCCCGCCCGCGCTCCCGGGTTAAGCTATTTCGGACTCATTCCTTAACAGCAATTGAGCATTGAAGTATGTGCATGGGAGAACTAAAAGATGAAATTTCCATATGGCATATCTGATTTTAAAACCGTTGCCGGTGAGGGGTATTTCTATTGTGACAGGACCGATAAGATACCTTTGCTTGAAAATACAAAATCCCAGCTGTTTATCCGGCCCAGGCGGTTCGGCAAAAGCCTGGTTCTTTCAATGTTGGAAAACTATTATGATGTGGCAAAAAAGGATGAATTCGATTCGATTTTCGGGAAGTTGAAAATCGGGAAAAACCCCACTGCCCTGCACAATTCATATTTTATTTTGAAATTTGATTTTTCATGTGTTGATTCCACCGGCAGTGCAAAGGAAGTGAAGGAAGCTCTTTTTGATCATATTAACGACTGCATTAAAGGATTTTTGCTCTATTACGGGGAGTATGATCTTCCCGGGATTGAAATAAACCCCAAAAATGCCATAAGTTCTGTTAGATCCCTGGTAAGCTCAGTTCGCATGACCCCATATCCGGTATACCTTCTCATTGATGAATATGATAATTTTGCCAATACCATCATGATGGGCATACACAGCGAAGAAGACAGATATAAGGCCATTGTGCATGATGAAGGCCCTTTAAAGACTTTTTTCAAGGCGGTAAAATCCGCCACGTCCGGTTCCATGATTGATCGTGTGTTTATCACCGGGGTTTCCCCGGTTGTGATGAGCGATATCACAAGCGGATATAATATTGCCGAAAATATTTACTTTGAACCTGAATTTAATGATCTGTGCGGCTTCAGGCAGCAAGAAATTGAAGTGGTGCTCAAAAAAATTGTTGGTCAATGTGGATTTGAAAAGGAAAAAATTCAGGAAGCCGTTAATTTGACGAAAGTCTATTATAATGGATATAATTTTTCCCATGCCATTGATGAATATGTGTATAACCCAACCCTGTGTTTATATTTTTTGAAACAGTTTGAAAAAACCTGCACCTATCCAAGGAAAATGCTGGATTCAAATCTTGCAGTGGATGAATCAAAACTTGAATATATGGCCCGGATGCCCATGGGAAGAGATCTTTTGATGAACCTGGTCCAGAAAAATCATGAGCTTATAGTCTCTGATATTGAAGACCGTTTCGGCATTAAAGAGATGCTATCTGATCAATCCAAGGACAATATGTTTCTGGCCTCTTTTCTTTATTATTTCGGCGTGTTGACCCTGGCCGGTGATACACCGGACTTAAAGGTGCGGTTAAAAGTTCCCAATCTTGTCATTAAAAGCCTGTATGTGGATCGAATTCAAAAAATGCTGCTGCCCGATCCCGGAGACAGGGATGAGGGTGCGAATGCGGCCGAACAGGTGTATCAAAAAGGAGATATGGCGCCGTTGTGCGCTTTTATGGAAAACAAATATTTCAAGGTGTTTCATAACAGGGACTATCGGTGGGCCAATGAATTGACCATAAAGACCGCGTTTTTAACTCTGCTCTACAATGATATCCTCTATATCATGGATTCTGAAACTGAAATTAACCGGAGATATGCCGATCTTACCATGATCATCCGGCCGGATAAGCGGCATGGTAGAATATTTGATGTATTGATTGAGTTCAAGTTTGTAAGACTCAAAGATGCCGGAATCTGTGCTGAAAAGGCACGGGATTTGTCCGGGGATGAATTAGCAAAGCTTCCTGAAATTGTAAGCCGGATGCAGGAGGGTGAAAAACAGGTGTATACATACGGGAAAGAGCTTGAACAACGGTATGGGAATCTAAAACTTCAGAAATTTGTGGTGGTGGCCCTGGGGTTTGAACGGGTTTGTTTTAAAAAGATCGAAAAAAAGGAGATGCAAACTATAAATAATGAGGTAGTGATCAGCGTCAATTATAATTCCCGCCGAACGACAATTAAAATTCCCGAAATTTAAAGAATCAAAAAAATGGTAAAAGCATCCAAATTTTACTGAAGGAGTGATTTGGATGGTAACAAACCAACAAG